>Ga0228701_1000166_pt1 | contig 67572 bp, 58 predicted proteins | sample McNCre117_Aug_MG_2_FD_178017 | JGI IMG/M metagenome (GOLD analysis project Ga0228701, IMG submission 178017) | Freshwater microbial communities from McNutts Creek, Athens, Georgia, United States - 11-17_Aug_MG | ecosystem: Environmental > Aquatic > Freshwater > Creek | place: USA: Georgia... | reverse complement strand
TCTTAGTTCTTCACTCTTAGCTCTTAGTTAGCTTACTATTGTTCTCGGTAATTCAACTGCCTATGGCTTCCTTTTAGCACTAATGAAAAAAGACGCGAAGTATCGCGTCTCTACATTTAAATATCCATCATCTTAACTCTTAGTTCTTAACTCTAAACTACACCCCCTACAAACTCCCTGAATCAATAAATTACTTTCTTGTTTAACGAAATGCTCAGGTAAGATAATCTGAGGTATGTGTACGGTCTCCAAACATGTCGTCTGTCCGCATTCCGTACACTTGAAATGTACATGATCATGTTGATGATGATGATTTGAATCATGATGACACATTTCCTGGCACAAAGCATATTTTATGCCGCCTTGGTCATCTAATACTTTATGCAATAATCCACTCGCCAAAAATGACTTTAATGTTCGATAAATCGTAACCCGATCAAATTGACTTGATAAGGCCTGCTCAATATCTCCCTGACTTAATGCATAACCAGCTTGTTGGAATGCAGCGAGTACCGCTTGCCGACTGCCCGTCGACCGCAACCCAAATTGATCCAATTTTATTTCTGGTTTTGCTGCCATAGCTATGCCTGCAAATGTTCTGTTTGTAATGTTACCATATTCCGGTAAACACCATTTTTGATCTTCATCAAAGTTTCATGATTCCCCTGCTCTAATATCTTTCCTTCTTCCATCACAATGATTTGATCTGCCGAACGAATCGTCGATAATCGGTGCGCAATAATCAAACTCGTCCGATTCTTCATCAATTCCTCCAAGGCCGATTGCACCCATTTTTCTGATTCCGAATCCAACGCACTTGTCGCCTCATCTAATATTAAAAACTTCGGATCACGTAATATCGCTCTTGCAATTGCTATTCGTTGGCGCTGGCCTCCCGATAATTTTACTCCGCGTTCTCCGACCATCGTATCCCACTTCTCCGGGAATGACTCAATAAATTCTTTGGCAAATGCCTGCTCTGCTGCAAATTCAATTTCTTCTTGACTTGCTCCCGGCTTGCCATATGTTATGTTCTCACGAATAGTTCCTCCAAACAACAAGACTTCTTGGGGTACTAAGGCCAACATGTCCCTCCAGTCGCTTACGGAATATTCCTGAATGTTCCGACCGTTTAATTTGATCTGTCCTGCATTGGGTTCATAAAAACGCATCATCAATTGGGCCAAGGTGGATTTACCCGTACCTGATGTACCTACAATCGCAATCTTTTGGCCAGGCTCAATATCAATTGAAATGCCTTTCAAGATTTCCACGGTTGGCCTGCTAGGATATGAAAAGTGCAGATCTTCGATGCTAATCTTACCAAATTCAATCGCCTTAGAAGACGTTTGGCTAACTAAATCAATCTCAGACGGATCTTGCAAAATCTCCAAAATTCGATCCGACGATCCAATCGTCTTCTGTAATTGTGCATAGATATCACCCAAACCTCCAACTGACCCACCTATGAAAGCCGTGTAAAAGATAAAGGTCAATAAATCTGCCAATATCATATCGCCCTGCGCCACCAATGCCGCACCATACCATACAACTCCCACAATCCCTCCAAACAAGGCAAAAATGACAAAGCTCACAAAGGCTCCTCGCATCGTTGCGGCCTTTAATGCGGCCTCAATCACGCGATTTAACGAGCTCGTATAGCGATTGACTTCATAGGATTCATTTGTGAATGATTTAACCGCCTGAATCGATTGAAACGTTTCCTCTACAATGATATTCGTCGCCGCCAATTCATCTTGCGATTTCTTTGATATTTTCCGGATGAACTTCCCAAATACAATCGCCGCCACTACGAGTAACGGGAAAGTGGCCAACATAAATAACGTCAACTTCCAAGATAAATATGTGATCAACGCAATTCCTCCTACGAGTGTAAATACTTGTCGGAAGAACTCTGCCAATGTAATCGATAAGACATCCTGTAGTTGCGTAATGTCAGACGTGATCCGACTCATCAATTCCCCCACGCGCCGTTTTTCAAAATGAAAAATAGGCATCGTGATAATTTTGGCATATAATGTTTTGCGCACATCCCGCATGGCTTTTTCAGATACCTGCGCAAAAGTGTAAATACGTAAAAAGGATAAAATCGCTTGAATGATTAATACCGCGAAAAAGAATAGCGTGACTTCATTGATGTGGTAATTCGATTTACCCTCAATGACCTTTGTCATTTGGCCAATTAATAAGGGAAAACTCATCGTCGTCAAGTTTGACAACAATAAAAACACCATCCCCGTAATGAAGGTCCACTTGTATGGAATGACAAATTGGAAAATTTTCAAAGCTTTTTTCAAACCTTGCTTGTCCACTTTTACCTTATCCTTTGGTTCAGGCCCTGAACCAAAACTCTCATGTCTTTTTGCCATTGGTTTTATTCTTTGTCCGGCTCACCTCGATAGCCCGACTTTAGAAATAAAGAGTTATAGTCGGGGTCTGTCATTAACTTAGTAAGCGTTACTTTAGGATTTTGTTTCCAATATTGGTCTACAATGCGCCATCCTAACCATCTGCCAATGGATCCTGGACAAGCCGGACCTATTTCAGGGGTTTTGGGACGCTCTCCCAAGTATTTATTTTTTGTTAATTCTTCTTGATTGAACAACAGTTTTTTGTCGATGAAATGTTCCCAAACTTCCTTTTGGAATGCATTTGTCTCAGCTAATTCTTGTGTCGTATAGCCAAATAATAACGAATCAGCTAATTCAGGCAATATCTTCTTCGTAAACACGAAACCCTTTCCATACCAAATCATATCACTTAACAAGGTATGGTCTTCCTCGTTTTGACGATTGACAAAGGCCGAATATTGTAAGATTACTTGTCCAACCAATGCCTGAGGTTCCAAGCGGCGTAATTGATAATCATATACGCCTGGAGGAAGGTATAAACCTTTTTTGCCCATGAAAAAATCTAGACCGATGACGATTAAGCTGTCGGAAACTTGTAAATGTTGGGCCGTGAATTCACCCCCAACGCCTCCAAAACCCGAGAATACCGTACGAATTTTAGGGGTTTTTAATCCTGGGAATTCCTGCTGAATGCGCTCAAATGCCAAACGTAATTCTTTCTCTAAACGATCTCCCCCGAAAAATGCCGAATCTTGGCTCTGCTTGTAAAAAGCCTTTAAGGAGGGGTTTTGATACAATTGGTATAAGTCGCGCGCTAAAAATGGAGTCTTTTCGGGCGGACAACTGAAGTAGCCTATCCCAATTTCCGGATGCTTCTTCAGGATGGAATCAATTGCCTCAGCGGAGTTGGCCTCCGCTAATGTCCGGTCCAATCGTTGCATGTCCCATTTGATTTTGGGTGCGCTTTTTTCTTTGTCAGATTTACTACACTGCCAAAAAAACAAAGCCAAGAAGACGATTAGTACCCTTTTCATTATCCCAATCGAGCTAATAATTCCTGCAAGGATTTGATTTTATTTTCCGCATCTGAAAGCTTTTGGCGCTCTCGCTCCACTAAATCCGCCTTCGCATTTTGGACGAATTTTTCATTTGCTAATTTGGCCTCTACCGACTTTTTGAAACCTAATAGATATTCCAATTCCTTCGCTGATTCCGCTTTAAGGACCTCTGGATCTTCATCGTTTGCCATTGGAACAAAGAATTGGTCCGACTTCACCACAAAGGTTTGAGCGTCTACGATCGGTTCGTTTATAAACGTGATTGATTCTAAATTCGCTAATTTCTGCATGATCGCCTCCACTGCTGTATAGGCTGTTGGTTGCTCCGACTTAATGCAAAGGGGCAAAGCTAACTTCGGGGACAATTGTTTCGAGTTGCGAATCTCACGTACCTTCGTCACCACCTCGAACATCGCATCAAATTGCGCAATTAATGCGTCATTGACAGCGCCAGCTTTTGGAAACTCGGCTGTACAAATTGTGGAGTTTGTAGCTCGTGTATCGATTGCCTGCCAAATTTCTTCTGTGATAAATGGCATATATGGATGCATCAAGCGCATCAAGGAATCGAACAATCCCAAGGCCGCATCTAAGGTATCCGCATGAATCGGACTTTGATAAGCCGGCTTAATAATCTCCAAGTATTTGCCACAGAAATCATCCCAAACCAAATTATAAATGCTCAACAAGGCATCTGAAATTCGGAACTTGCTAAAGTGATCTTGAACTTCTGTGATGGTCTGGTTTAATTTAGATTCAAACCAAGCTGTTGCTAGCACATGTTCTGGCAATGATGTTCCAGGAGCTACTTCTAAGCCTTTTAGCAAGCGGAACGCATTCCAAATTTTATTCGAGAAATTACGTCCTTGTTCACATAATTTATCATCAAATAATAAGTCATTTCCAGCGGGTGCTGAAAACAATAACCCCGAACGTACGCCATCTGCGCCAAATCGCTCAATTAATTCCAATGGATCAGGTGAGTTACCCAAAGATTTGGACATCTTACGGCCTTGCTTATCACGTACAATTCCGGTCAAATACACATTCTTAAATGGCAATTCATCACGCCACTCATAACCTGCCATGATCATACGAGCTACCCAGAAGAATAGAATATCGGGTCCCGTAACTAAATCATTGGTTGGGTAGTAATAATTAATTTCCTCATTATCCGGATTTTCAATGCCATCAAATACCGAAATAGGCCATAACCAAGACGAGAACCACGTATCCAGCACATCCGGATCTTGTGTTAAATCATCTTCCACTAAGGCAAATAACTGATACTTATCGCGTGCAATTCGCAAGGCTTCCTGCTTATCTTTCGCCACAATCACCGTGCCATCTTCCATGTAGAACGCTGGGATTTGTTGGCCCCACCACAACTGACGCGAAATACACCAGTCGCGAACATTTTCCATCCAAGAACGATAGGTATTCTTAAACTTAACCGGGTGCAATTGAATGGTATCATTCATGACATTGTCTAAAGCGGGCTTGGCCAACTCCTCCATTTTCATGAACCATTGCAAAGACAATTTCGGTTCAATCACGGCGCCTGTTCGCTCAGAAGTACCTACGGTCGATTTGTATTCATCTGTTTTGACTAAATACCCTTCTTCTGTTAATTGCTTCACAATGCGTTTACGTGCTTCGAAACGATCAACGCCCACAAATAAAATGGCTTTTTCATTCAGGGTGCCATCGTCATTTAAAATGTCGATTACCGGCAATTTGTGTTTTAAGCCTAATTCGTAGTCATTTAAATCGTGAGCAGGTGTTACTTTTAAACAACCTGTTCCAAAATCCAAGGTCACATATTCATCAGGGATGATACTGATTTCACGGTCAATCAAAGGTATACGAACCTTTTTCCCATGTAAATGTAGATAGCGCTCATCCGCCGGATTCACACAAATCGCTGCATCAGCCATGATCGTTTCCGGTCGGGTCGTGGCGATCGTTACAAATCCAGAACCATCTACGAGTGGATATTGGATGTGGAATAATTTGGCCTGAACATCTTTGTAGATTACTTCTTCGTCCGACAAGGCCGTTTTTCCTTGCGGATCCCAGTTCACCATGCGCACACCTCGGTAGATTAAACCCTTGTTGTACAAACGAACAAAGGTGTCAATCACCGCTTGATATAAGGAAGGTTCCATCGTGAAACGGGTACGATCCCAATCACATGAAGCACCTAATTTTTTTAATTGATCGAGAATAATTCCTCCGTACTTGTCCTTCCATTCGAAGGCATGTTTCAGGAATTCCTCGCGTGTAATGTCTTTTTTCTCAATGCCTTTTTCCTTCAACATCGTCACGACTTTCGCTTCCGTAGCGATCGAAGCGTGGTCGGTGCCTGGAACCCAGCACGCCTCTTTCCCCTCCATGCGAGCTTTACGAATCAGCACATCTTGGATGGTATTGTTGAGCATGTGCCCCATGTGCAATACGCCCGTCACATTGGGTGGAGGGATGACGATGGAATACGCTTCTTTATTTGGGTTAGGCTTCGAAGCAAAGACTTTTTGCTCTAACCAATAGGCGTACCATTTCTGTTCAATTTCCTGCGGGGCGTAATTCTTATCAATCATAAAAGCGTATGAGTATTTATAGCCTACAAAGATAATTGATTTCAGTCAAAGGAGCGGGTGGATTATTAAAACAATTCGCTGTAATTTTGGTTAAAATCCAAAATGCAAATAATGGGAATTCTACTTTGGTTGGGGACATTTTTAGGAATGGAAGGCGTCGCTTGGTTTACACACAAATACATCATGCATGGAATTATGTGGAACTGGCATGAATCCCATCATGTGCATCACAAAAATGCCTTGGAAAAAAATGATTTATTCTCCGTGGTTTTTGGGATTTCCTCCACGCTCACGATCATTGTGGGCGCAGAAATCCCGGAATACTGGCCCTTGTTTTACATCGGCCTGGGTATTGCGACGTATGGGATATTCTATTTCATCTTTCACGACATTATCGTGCACCGACGAATTAAAATCAAATACAAAGCGGGATCAGCTTACATGAAACGCATCATGAAAGCACATTATGTGCATCATGAGGTACATACAAAAAAAGGCGCAGAGGCTTTTGGTTTCCTCTACGCCCCTAAAAAATATCAATAGTACTATTGAACGAATCCAACGCCTACCGTCGAGTTAGAGAATTCATCAATTAAAATAAATGCTCCGTTTGAAGGATTGTTTGCGTACACATCCGCGCTAATTGGCTGCGCAGTCCGCAATGCAATTCGACCGATTTCGTTCAATTTCAAGGAATCGACACCTTCTGTTGCTGTTTGTGCAACGACATCTAAGCGCTCGGTAATCTGAGAAATCTTCGCTTTGGTGATGTTGATGCCGTGTTGCAACAAATAGGTTTTTCCAGGAGTAAGGGCTTGGTGATCAAGCCAACAAACCTGCGCGGAAAAATCTTTTAACTGCGGAGCGTTCGCTTCCGACGCAAGCACAATCGTGTTGCCGCGTGAAATATCGATGTCGGTGGATAAGGTGATCACGACAGAATCGCCCGCTTTGGCACTGGATAATTTCGTTTCAAATTTCTCGATCGTTGCGATTGTACTTTCTTGTCCTGTAGGTAATACACGAATCGCATCACCCACCTGAAATGTACCTGAGCTTATTTTGCCCGCATATCCACGGAAATCGTGGTAGGCCTCCGTCATGGGACGAACAACAAATTGAACAGGGAAGCGTGCAGGAGCGTGAGCTAATGTTTCTGCGTATTCAAAAGCCTCCAATTCACCCAAAAGCGTGTTGCCTGTAAACCAAGGCATTTGCTCCGCTTTCGTTGTGATGTTTTGCCCATAAAGTGACGAGATAGGTAAGAAGCTAATTTCTTGTCCTTCAAAAGTCGTTTGTTTAACGAGTTCCGTTAGGCTCGCTTTGATTTCTTCAAAAGTCGATTCTTGGTATTGAACCAAGTCCATTTTGTTGACACAAATGATCACTTTGGGAATGCGCAACATGGCTGCGATCGATAAGTGACGAGCCGTTTGTTCGACCATTCCTTGGCGAGCATCCACCAAAATCAAGGAAACTTTCGCATTGGATGCGCCTGTAACCATGTTTCGTGTGTATTCTACGTGACCTGGTGTATCAGCAATGATGTATTTGCGGCTAGGGGTTGAAAAATAGATGTGGGCAACGTCGATGGTAATTCCTTGTTCACGTTCTGCGATCAGGCCATCAGTCAAAAGGGAAAGGTCTAAGAAGTCCAATCCTTTGCGTTTCGAAGCCGTTTCAAGCGCTTCAATTTTATCTTTGGTAATCGAATTTGTCTCGTATAATAAGCGACCGATCAAGGTACTTTTTCCGTCATCTACGGAACCGGCTGTTGCTATGCGTAATATATCCATTGTCTTTCTTCGCTTGATTAAAAATACCCTTGTTGTTTCCGTTTTTCCATGGCTGCCTCGGAGCGTTTATCGTCGATACGCGCACCTCGTTCCGAAATTTCTGCGGATAAAATCTCTTCGATGATGACATCGATTTCCGTCGCTTCGGATGCAACTGCAGCTGTACAAGTCATGTCACCCACCGTGCGGAAACGAACAGTTGCCTCAAATGGGATTTCATCAGCCTCTTTGTTCAAGTGTTCTGAATCCGCCCAAAGCATGCCATCACGCTCAATAACTTGGCGTTTATGCGAGAAATAGATGGATGGAATTTCCATGTTTTCCTCTTTGATGTAATTCCAAACGTCTAATTCCGTCCAATTGGAAATAGGGAAAACGCGGACATTTTCGCCTACAGCTATGCGGCCGTTCAACATATCAAATAATTCTGGGCGCTGGCGTTTCGCATCCCATTGGCCGAAGTCATCACGAACCGAGAAGATACGTTCTTTGGCACGGGCTTTTTCCTCATCCCGACGAGCCCCTCCGATGCAGGCATCGAATTTAAATTCCTCGATTGTGTCTAACAAAGTCACCGTTTGCAAAACATTGCGAGAAGCATATTTACCTGATTCTTCTTTCGCTTTCCCTTGGTCAATAGAATCTTGGACATAACGAACGATTAATTCTGCCCCCGTTTCTTTGGCTAACCAATCTCTAAACTCAATGGTCTCCGGGAAATTATGTCCCGTATCAATGTGCACGAGTGGGAAAGGGATTTTACCTGGATAGAAGGCTTTTTGGGCCAAACGAACCAAGGTAATGGAATCTTTTCCGCCGGAAAATAACAAAGCTGGACGCTCAAACTGAGCCGCCACTTCGCGCATGATGTAAATGGATTCGTCCTCCAACTGGCGAGGAAAATGTCCGATTTTATCGTTTAACTTATTCATATTCTGCTATTAGGCGTGTAAACCGCATTCTTTTTGTGAATTTTCCCACCACCAACGGCCCGCGCGGGGATGTTCATCTTCCGCAATGGCACGCGTACAAGGAGCGCAACCAATGGAAATGAAGCCTTTTTTATGTAAAGGGTTTTGGGGTACTTTATATTCAGCTAAATAATTTTCTAAGGTCTCAAACGACCAATCAATTAATGGATTGATCTTATATATGTTCTTCTGAGCATCCCATTCAATCATCGGCATGTCAGCGCGATTCTCCGATTGCTCAGCACGTAAGCCGGTAATCCAAACATCCGCTCCTTGTAATGCACGATTCAAGGGCTCGATCTTCCGGATAAAGCAGCATTCTTTCCGATTTTCCACCGAGCTATAAAAGGAATTAAAGCCTTTTGTTTCAACGAGCTTTTCAACAGCTGATGTTTGGGGAAAGTAGGTTTTCAGGTTGAAGCCCAACTTTTTTACTGTTAAATCGATGAGTTCGTAGGACTCTTGAAATTGCCGGCCCGTATCCAATGTGAAAATTTCAATTGCTAGTTTTTGGGATGCAATCGCATGGGTAATGGCTTGGTCTTCTTGGCCAAACGAGGTAGAGAAGACGATTTTTTTGCCCGCAAAAAGCGTTGTTATCTGCTGCATGCGTTCCAATAAGGAAAGCGTCTCAAGCGATTTTTCGAAATTTTCTGGAATCATTTTGACGAAATTTTCACAAAGATATATAAAGTCTATTGAATTGCTATACTAAGTAAAAAAATAAACGGATTTGTTTGAAAACTTTTTAAATTAGTGGGGGTTTATAAGCTATGCGCACAGGGAACGAAATTTTGTTGGATCAAGAAGCGGGAGACGAGGCAGAAATGCAGTTAGATTTGCGAAATCTAAGGCATTTGGTGCGGCATGGGGAAGGCCAGCGACTTGAGTTTAAAATGAAAGTCAAATTTCCTGAAAAGATTATCAAGGAGCTAGTCGCCTTTGCAAATTCTGATGGAGGACATCTTTTCGTTGGAGTCTCAGATGATGGACAAATTGAAGGATCGAAGTTTGTAGATGAGGATGAATTTTTGTTGGAAAAGGCCATATCCCAGTATTGCTTTCCTGCCTTTACCTACCACGTTTATCGGATCTCACTGGAAAATGGTCGGTCCGTATTAGTTTATCGGGTATTTGAAAGCATTGATAAACCGCATTTTGTTCAACTAGAAACGGACCCGAATCCGGTTTGCTATGTTCGTGTGAAAGACCGAACGATTAAGGCTAGTAAGGAGATGAAGCAAATATTGCGTCGGGAAAACGAAGAAGGACTTTCCTTTGCCTATGGAGATGCGGAACGCTGGTTGATGGAGTACCTTCGGGCAAATGAGCAGATTACTTTATCCGATTTTGCGTTGAAATGCTCTTTGCCTGCGTGGTTGGCCTCTCGGAAATTGGTATTGCTTGTGTTAAGTCGTGTCTTAAAAATAGAGCCTGGTGAAAATCAGGATCATTATTCCTTGCGATGAAAAAATGGTTTTTATTTCTAGTGATTATTCCATTTGCGTGTTCCAAAGTTGCGAACGATCCGGGTGTTACTCCAACGCCGCAAGCAGTAACTGTATCATCATTTGACTTATTGCAGGATAAATTGTTGACGCCTAGTTGTGCAAGTTCGGGTTGTCATTTGTCAACGAACGATGTGAGTTTTGCTCAACATGGTTTGGTCTTAACGAAGGGGAACGCTTATGCAAACTTGGTAGGTGTTGCCTCTGTCAATCCTGTTGGGTTGAAAAATTCGGTCATTCGCGTTAGGAAATTTGCTTCAGGAGAGAGTTTGTTGTTTCATAAGCTTAATTGGGATTTAAGTCATCATGGGTTGGTGAGCTACGGCGCCCCAATGCCTTTAGGTGGAAAGCCGATTTCAAAAGGGCAATTAACCTTTGTTCAGAAATGGATTGACGCCGGAGCTCCTTCTGCGGGGATCGTTGCAGATGCTACGCTATTAGATGATACAACCCCGAGTTTCGTTGAGTCGGCCAATTTCATTCCATTGCCAAGTCCTGCGGAAGAAGGGAAATCTGGCATTCAATTAAAAGTGGACAGATTTGTGGTTCCCCCCAATTTCGAACGCGAATTGTTTGTTCGTCGGCCACTGAACAATACCTCACCCGTTTATGTTGCTCGGATTAAATTGAAATCACAGGCCAACAGCCATCACATGGTTTTGTACGATTTCCGATCAAAAACCTTGTTGCCCAACACTGATGAAGTGCGTGATCTAAGAAATTTAGACAACTCTTTAAATATTGCTACAGTAATTCAGATGTCTAATCACATATTTTTGGGTGGCGGTACGGATCCTAATTCCGACTACAGTTTTCCTGCAGGAATGGCTTTGCAATTACCAGTAAATGCCTCGATAGATTTGAATCCGCATTACTTTAATAAAACGACGGATAATTTGTATGGTGAAAATTATGTGAATTTGTACACGGTTCCTGCCGACCAGGTTAAGCAGGTAGTTAAAATGATTGATTTCAATGTGACGAGTTTTACCTTGCCCGCGAATCAAACAACTACGATAACGCGTGATTTTAAATTTGATAAAGCTGTTGCGATTGTTTCCTTAACCTCGCATTACCATGCCAGAGGTAAATTATTCCAGATTAAGATTAAAGGCGGTGCGCGCGATGGCGAGATCGTATACGAAAATACCGATTGGGCACATCCGAAGGTTATCAATTACGATACCCCGATCTTATTGCAAGCAGGCGAGGGGCTAACCTCCGTTGCCACATATGTAAATGATACAAATAAAGACCTAGGTTTTGGGCTCACCTCCGAGGACGAAATGGACATCATTTTTGGCTATTATTATGAGCGTTAATTCACATGCTTTCAGGCTTTTGGCGAAAAGTTTTCGAAAGCTATTTGATATCTAAAACATTGAATTATATTTGCCTCCACTTCTTGAAATATTTCAAGAAATTACACCAAAATAGTACAATTTTCTGCAATTTTTGCATTCTAACCATAAACAATTCTGCTTGGATAGATTTTTACTCCCCTAGGTTATAATGGAACACAAACACAAGAATAAAATGACGGCTGCCGGTCTTTTGGTAGCCATGGGAATCATTTACGGGGATATCGGAACCTCTCCGCTATACGTGATGCAAGCCATCATTGGCGACAATCCCATTAATGAGTTAACGGTATTAGGTGGCTTGTCCTGTATTTTCTGGACGTTGACACTTCAAACAACCTTGAAATACGTTATTTTAATTTTACGAGCTGATAATAAGGGTGAGGGAGGAATCTTTGCCCTTTTTGCTTTAGTTCGTCGGCATGCCAAATGGTTAACTCTACCCGCAATTATCGGTGGCGCAACCTTGTTGGCCGATGGAATTATTACGCCACCAATCTCGGTTTCCTCAGCTGTAGAAGGGCTTCGCATGTTGCATCATTCAGATGGCCGACCGTTTGTTACGGATACAGTTCCTTTGGTGATCATGATTTTAACGGGTCTGTTTTTATTTCAAATCTTGGGTACCAAGATTGTCGGTAAGTTTTTTGGACCTGTGATGTTAGCCTGGTTTTCTATGTTGGCCTTAACAGGCTTGTTAGGCATCGAAAATGATTGGACAATTTTACGCGCTGTCAATCCGACGTATGCATGGGATTTGTTAACGACGCATCAAGCTGGAACAGCCGGATTTTGGAGTTTAGGAGCTGTTTTTCTTTGTACGACAGGAGCTGAAGCTTTGTACTCAGATTTAGGTCATTGCGGTCGTGAGAACATTCGTGTCTCTTGGGTATTTGTCAAAATTGCTTTATTACTTCAATATTTTGGACAGGGTGCTTGGTTATTATCCCAAAATGGGACCTTGCTGGGCGTTAAAAAACCGATTTTTGAATTGTTGAAATCTGAATTAGGTGTTCAGTTTTTATTCTCTGGCATTATGCTTGCAACCTTGGCTGCCGTTATTGCTTCGCAAGCCTTGATTTCAGGTTCCTTTACCTTGATTTCGGAAGCGATTCGCTTAAACTTTTGGCCTCGTGTTCGTTTGATTTATCCTTCGGATCAAAAGGGTCAATTATATGTTCCTTCTATCAATTTATTGCTTTGGATGGGTTGCATCGGGGTTGTATTGTGGTTCCGTGAATCAGCGAATATGGAAGCAGCCTATGGTTTGGCTATTACGATGACTATGTTGATGACCACGTCATTAATGGCTTATTATTTACATATCAAGAAAATCGATATGTGGTGGATCTTGCTCTTCTTAGTCGTTTATGTTTCGTTGGAGGGAGCATTTTTAGTCGCCAACTTGCAGAAATTCTGGCATGGAGGTTATGTATCACTCTTTATTGCGGGTGTAATCGTATTATTGATGTGGGTGTGGTTCCGTGCGACGCGTATCAAAAAGAAATTAACGGAGTATGAGAAATTGGCTGATTACATTGAGCCACTGAAGGAGTTGAGTAAGGATGAAACGATTCCGAAATATGCGACCCATTTGGTATTTATGTCGAATGCTGCGCGCGTCACGGATATTGAATCGAAGATTATTTATTCCATTTTCCAACGACGTCCGAAGAAGGCTGATATCTATTGGTTCGTACACGTAGATACGATGGATGATCCCTATACAATGGATTATAAGGTAACTGTGATTGAGCCGGATGATATCATCAAGGTGAATTTCAAATTGGGATTCCGGGTGGAGCAACGCATCAACTTGTATTTCCGTAAGGTTGTGGAAGAAATGGTGGCACGCGGTGAGGTGGACATTACATCACGGTACAAATCATTGAATGAGCAAAATGTGATTGGTGATTTCCGATTCGTTGTTTTAGAGAAATTCTTGTCTTACGATAATGAAATGCCATTATTAGATCGTTTGGTGATGAAAGCTCACTTCTTTGTGAAGCAGTTTACGCATTCTGAAGACAAGTATTTTGGCCTAGATAGTGATGCGGTTAAATTGGAAAAAGTGCCTTTAATTATCAAACCGATTACTAAATGTACGCTTAGACGTATCGACTAATATGGCTACGATATTTACCAAAATTGTGAATCGTGAGATTCCTTGTCACTTGATCGCAGAAGACGACCGTTTCATGGCATTCTTGGATGTTATGCCACTTGTGGAGGGTCATGTGTTAGTGATACCCAAACAAGAGGTTGATTACATTTTCGATTTGGAACCTGAATTATTGGGTGACCTGATGAAGTTTGCCCAAAAAGTTGCACCCGCCATCAAAAAAGCTATTCCTTGTAAGCGGGTGGGTGTTGCCGTCATTGGTTTGGAAGTGCCCCATGCACATGTGCATTTAGTGCCGATGAATCGGATGTTGGACATCAATTTTTCGCAAGAAAAACTGAAGCCAAGTCAAGAATCTTTGGCAGCAACGGCTGAGAAAATTCGGTCTTTTTTACTTTAAGAAACCTTTGAGTTTATTCATTTCCACTTGTGGATTCGCCTTCTGATAAACGATGTTGTAAACAGCTTCGATAATCGGAAGGTGAATATTGTGTTGGCGCGAAATTGAATAAATACTTCGTACAGCATAATAACCTTCCGCAATCATGTTCATTTCGATTTGAGCAGATTTGACGGAATATCCCCGACCAATCATATTACCAAAGGTTCTATTCCGAGAGAATTGCGAATAGGCTGTCACAAGTAAATCGCCTAAATAACCCGAACTGTTCAAGTCACGATTCGTTTCTGGATAAACCGCATCAAGGAAGATTTTGATTTCTTGCATGGCATTGCTCACCAATACAGCCTGAAAGTTATCTCCAAAACCCAAGCCGCGTGTAATACCACAAGCCATGGCGATGATGTTTTTGATAACGGCACAATACTCTACGCCATATAAATCTTCGATCGCATGCGCTTGCAAGAAACGGCTGTTTAATAAGTTCGAGAAGGATTGCGCAACCGCCAAAGATGGAGATGCGATAGTCAAATAGGATTGTTTTTCTAATGCAACTTCTTCCGCATGGCAAGGTCCTGCAATTACACAGGTTTGGCTGATGGGTACATTAAATGCTTTTTCCATCCAGTCGGTGACCAATAAATTCTCCTCCGGAATCATCCCCTTAATCGCTGAAACTATTTTCTTTCCCTCAAAATGTTTACTGTTGAGGTCCTTCAATGTCTCAGGAATAAATGCAGCAGGTACGGCTAATATGATGTATTCGACGCCGGATAGGGCTTCCGACATCTTGCTATAGGTCTTTACTTTGCGGGGATTGATGGCCACATCCGTTAGGTAACTCGGATTATGATTGTATTTACGTATGAAGTCAACGTCTGATTTCCGGCGAATCCACCACTTGATTTTTACCTGATTTTCAGATAAAATTTTAACAAGTGCTGTTGCCCAGCTACCTCCACCAATCACGGCAACCTGTGTGGGAATCTTCTTTTTTAATTCTTCTAATTGACTCATAGCCGTAAAATTACCTATTAAATTAAAAATTAGCTGAAACAATCAGAAATTTTGCCGAATTTGTTTTCGCATTGGTTAATGCCCATGCAAAAATCTAAACCTATGAAAAAACTATTTGCTATCCTACTATTAGGAGCTAGCTTTCTTAGCTATGCTCAAAAATCTAATCAAGCGCTTCCTGAACATCCCCGGCCCGATTTAATGCGGACCCAATGGTTGAATTTGAATGGATCTTGGGATTTTACGTTTGATTCAACTTTTGCCATTCCTTCCAAATTCGCGTATAAAATTCAAGTTCCATTTCCATGGGGTTCTAAACTTTCGGGTGTGAAGGACGAAGCCGATGTGGCTTGGTATCACCGGACATTTCAGGTGCCAGCTACGTGGGGTTCAAAACGTGTATTCTTAAATATAGGTGCATCAGATTGGCATACTTCGGTATATGTGAATGGTCAATTTGTAGGAGAACATAAGGGTGGATATACCCCGTTTGATTTTGATGTGACCACATTTGTGAAGCCAGGTCAAGCTCAGCGGGTGGATATACGCGTAGATGATAAACGTCGGATGTTTACGTTATATGGAAAACAAGGCTATGGAAATGCACGTGGACTTTGGCAGACCGTTTATTTAGATGCACGTGGTTCAGATTACATTGATCATTATGCCGTTTATCCCGATATAGATAAGGGTTCAGTTCTTATCAAAGCTTATTTGGGGGGTGATGCCTCGAAAGATACGCGGGTGAGCCTTAAGCTTTCGAATGGACAATCAGCTACTGCACTAGTGAAAAAGGGTTCGTCTGTTGCGGAACTCTCGTTACGATTGAATAAAGCACATATATGGTCTTTGGAAGATCCTTATTTGTATGATTTGACTTTAGGATTAGGGTCGGATGAAGTGCATGGCTATTTTGGGATGCGGAAGATTTCAGTGACGCCACTTCCGGGATCTAAGATTCCTTACATCGCCTTGAATAATAAACCCATTTATGTGCAATTAGCCTTGGATCAAAGTTATCATCCGGATGGATTTTATACGTTTCCATCCGATGCATTTATGAAGGATGAGATCATTCGGAGTAAGCGGATTGGTTTGAATGGGATTCGTACACACATCAAAGTGGATATCCCACGCAAGTTGTATTGGGCTGATAAATTGGGATTATTGGTCATGTCGGATTTGCCAAATTCCTGGGGAGAGCCAGATGCGGATATGCAGCGAGAGTCGGAATATACCTTGCGAGAGATGTTGAAGCGTGATTTCAATCACCCAGCGATTTTTTCTTGGATAACTTTTAATGAGACTTGGGGTTTGTTTACGCATATTGATAAGAAATCGGTTTATACTCCTGAAACCCAAAAGTGGGTGGCATCGGTTTATCGATTGGCCAAATCCTTGGATCCCACGCGTTTAGTTGAAGATAACTCAGTTTGCTGCGGACGCGGGCATACGGAGACAGATATTCAGTCTTGGCATGCATATCAGGCGGGTTATGAGTGGGATAAATTGATGGATGATCAGTCGAAAAATTTATATCCAGGAAGCCAATGGAATTTTGAAAAGGGATATGTGCAAGGGGCCCAACCGATGATTAATTCGGAGTTTGGAAATGTTTGGGGATATCAGGGAAGCACGGGCGATGTGGATTATACATTTGATTATCATAAGGCGATGAATTCATTCCGGAATCATCCGAAGATGGCGGGGTGGTTGTACACGGAGCATCACGATGTGATTAATGAGTGGAATGGCTATTATAAGTTCGACCGTACGGAGAAAGAAACGGGATTGGGCGCTATCGTGCCTGGTATGACCTTGAAGGATTTACATGGACCTTTTTATGTATCTACGGGGCAAGAAATTACTTGGGCTGGGAAAGCGGGTCAGACGGTGAAAATACCTTTGCATTTGTCTTCCATGACTGATTTGTCGGGGGACTTACGTCTGAAGATTTCATTCGCAGGCGTTACCGCATGGGGTGAAAAGCAATCGCATTGGACCAAAGAATTGCCGGTAAAATTTGCGCCTTGGGATGTGAAAGCCTTGGATTCTTTGGCTGTGGTTCTGCCAAAAGATAAGTCGGTGAATACCCTAATTTTTGTCTTAACGAATGCGGCAGGTAAGGTGCTTCACCGAAATTTTGCAAATATCATCGTAGAAGAAGGGAACTTAAAACCATCGAATCCTAAATTGGAATTTGTTTCGGTTCCCGTAGAGCGTTTTAGCGCCGCGCAATTTCCTGAGAAACAATGGTCAGGAGTTTTAGGGCATAAAGTGAATGGGGCAGGAGCCGGTTATTTTGAATATGAATTTCCTATTTCGGGGGCTGATATAGCCGAGGTCCGTTTTATGGTGGAGGCGTCGTCCAAACCTATTTTAGGGAAAGATCGTTCGGATGCAGGTAAAATGGATGGAGATTATATGCTTGGCAAAGGTACTTTTGATCCAGGCGTGAATCCGAATGCTTATCCGCAAACGGATGCTTATGCTTCGCCGGCTAATTTACGTGTTTCTGTGAACGATATCAATGCCTTAGAAACAGTGCTAGCGGATGACCCAGCGGATCACCAAGGAATCTTGTCGTGGCATTACCAAGCGCGAAATAATAAATTGGATGAAGCGGGAACCTATGGCTATTTAGTGCAAGGTGTAATTCCTCCAGCTGCGTGGCAGGCTGCTTTAAAAACAGGAAAATTGGTGCTTCGTTTTGAATCGACTCGGGGTGGCTTGGCGCTTTATGGCGATCAATCTGGTCGTTATGTGACAGATCCGAGTATCTTGATTTTGCGGAAGTAAGATTATCAAATACTTGAACTTTTTCCCCACTACCTTTGCCAAACCTTGGAGGATTGGCAAAGGTAAGGGAGGGATTAATTTAACTTCCAGTTCTTCACGTGATACAATTCCGACGTCTTCGTCCCTGTTTCCGTGAATTTGGCTTGATTAATCGTAATGTCTTTCGCTTCAATCACGCGATATCCTTGCGCACTCTCGATATCTAAATTGCTCAACTGGATATGATGAATCGGCATTTCGGGTAAGCCGCGGATTAACAATCCTGTTTCAGCCCCTTTCGCTACCACGTTATCTACAAAAATGTTTTTGAATTGCGGCGTACCCTCATTCACCGGAAGTAATTCGATTTTTGGAGCCTCGCCTCCATTACCAAAAGTCGCTACCGGATCCTTGCCTTGGTAATACATGTCGAAGAGAATCGCCTCCCCAGCAATGTTTTTCATGGAAATATCACGGATGAATATGTTTTCCACGATGCCACCCCGACCGCGTGCTGTCTTAAATCGCAATCCCACATCCGTTCCTAAGAACTGGCAATTGCTGACAAATAAGTCATGTACACCGCCCGACATTTCACTGCCAACGACAACACCCCCATGCCCATGGAACACAACACAGTTTTCAATTAAAATATGTGCGCTAGGTCTTCCGCGTTTCCGACCTTCTGCATCTTTACCCGATTTGATGCAAATTCCATCATCTCCCACATCGAAACGCGAATTACGAACAGAGACATATTCACAAGATTCGATATCAATACCATCCCCATTTTGGGCAAACCAAGGGTTTTTCACCGTTATGTTTTCCACCGTTAAATGCTTGCAAAGTAAAGGGTGGATATTCCATGCTGGGGAATTTTGAAAAGTAACTCCTTCCAATAATACCTGTTCGCACTCCCGTAAACTGATCATGTTCGGACGAACAAATTCTTTGATTTCTTCGGTGTTCGCCTCTGTAAATCCAGCCGCTACCACCCCAGGTTGATCCATCGTGGAAGCCTTCAATGCTCCTGCCGAAGGATACCAGGTTTCTTTTTTCGGATCTAAAACGCCCCCCGAACGAACCAGTTTTTCCCATTCTCCCACAGTTAATTTGCCTTTTTTCACCGGGCGCCAAGCTTCTCCGGCCCCATCAATGATGCCTTGTCCCGTAATGGCAATGTTACGCGCACCCAAAGCCGAAATGGGTGATTGTGCACGAATGGCATCTACACCTTCCCAGTTTGTTCTAACCAATGGATAATCTTTCGGATTATTACTAAACTGCAAAACCGCACCTTGCGCCAAATGTAAATTCACATTGGACAAAATTCGCACGGGCCCACTTATCCAAAAACCTGCAGGAATAAGTACCACGCCTCCTCCTTGTTCATTCGCTACTTGAATGGCTTGTTGGATTGCGACAGTATTCAAAAGTCCAATGGAACTTTTAGCTCCATATTGTACGATATTAAACGTATCTTTTTTGAATGCCGTACCAGCAACATTCGGTAATTCGAAGGCGTATTTTTGTGTAAAATCGGATTTCTTCAGAAAGCTTTTTAAATGCTCTGTCGAGTTATTTAGCGCATCAGCCACCAAATTAGCCATGCGTGTTGCCCCATAAGGCGAGAAATGTGTATCGTCGGCCACCCCTTTCATGAATTTCTTGAAAATGCCCACCGGATAATGAAGGAATAGTTTTTTTGCTCCTTCAGGCCCTTCTTGCTGGATGATCGCTTTGCTCGCTTTTTCAACATCGATTAACATCACCTTTTCCTGTGCGGCCACTTCGCGAACGACACTCGGGTAGTCGGCATGCTGATCCACAAACACGCCCGTCGAATCAAATTTACGACGCTGTGTTGGGGTTAATAAAATAGGCGTTGCCCCAGCCGCGCGCGTCTCTTTTACATACCGAATCAGGTTTGCTCGGAAATCCGTTTGGGCTGGTGCAAAGCGCGATGTATCACTTGCTTTGGCATCGTTATGGCCAAATTGAATGAACACATAATCCCCTTTTTTTAATTGGGCTTGAACCTTCGCCCAGCGACCTTCGCGTCGGAAACTTTTGGTGCTCCGACCATTATATGCATGGTTTTGAACCTCGACTGCCTCATTGAATAATTTGGCAAATGGCATACCCCAACCGGTTTCAGGAAAATCTGCTGGGATTTTGTCGGCCATCGTAGAATCGCCAATTAAAAATACGCGAAGTGGTTCGGTAGCCGAGAAGCTGAAGAGTAAAAAAGTGCTGATGATCAGCGCAAAACGAAGTCTCATAAGGTCATAATTTGACCTTAAAAGCAATTAATTCGGTTGATTTACTGAAGAATTAGCGATTAATCGCCACCGAACTCAAAATTGTCTGTATGATTTGTAAACTCGTAATGTTATCCGCCTCTGCCTCGTAAGTCAAAATAATCCGGTGGTTTAACACATCCGGTGTCATTTCTTTGATGTCTTCTGGTAAAACATAATCACGGCCCGCTAAGTAAGCCATTACCTTGGCCGCTAAATTTAAATGAATACTCGCACGCGGAGATGCACCAAATTGAATGTAATCCGCCTCCTTGGTTAAGCCATAATCCGCTGGGTTACGCGTCGCAAAAATCAATTCAATGATGTAACGCTCCAAGGTTTCCGAAATCGTGATTTCATTAATCTCTTTTCGAATCGCCTGAATGTCCTTCAAACTCAAAATGGCCTTTGGTACATAGTTGAAGTCCATATTTGACATCTTACGCATCACCTCAAGCTCTTGTTCTTTATCTAAGTAATTTAAGAAAACCTTCAGCATAAAGCGGTCAACTTGTGCTTCCGGTAGTGGAAATGTTCCTTCTTGTTCCACCGGATTTTGTGTCGCCAAAACCAAAAATGGCTTGTCCAAAGGATAGGTTGTTTCGCCAATCGTCACCTGCTTTTCCGCCATGGCCTCCAATAAAGCCGATTGCACTTTTGCTGGGGCACGGTTAATCTCATCCGCCAAAATAATTTGTGCGAAAATAGGCCCCTTTTTTACTTCAAACTCGTTTTTTAAAGGATTGTAAATCATCGTTCCCACCAAGTCGGAAGGAAGTAAATCTGGTGTAAATTGAATCCGTTGGAAATGTAAATCCAAGATTTTGGCAAGCGTATTGATCGTCAATGTTTTGGCTAAACCCGGAACACCTTCTAATAAGACGTGCCCGCCGGTAAAAAGGCCAACAAGCAAACGGTTGATAAGGCGTTCTTGCCCAACAACCACCTTGCCCATTTCATCAATGACTGCTTGAATTTTTTCTCTCGAATTCATATTACCATTTTTTAAAAATCACGATGACCGCCAGGATAATTAATCCAAAGCCGACGAAGTGATTCCAAGCTAATTTTTCGGACTTGACGACGAAAATAAGAAAAAGTGTGAACACTATCAGGGATAATGCCTCTTGAATCGTTTTCAATTCAAAGAAAGTAAACGGACCTCCGTTTGCTTTAAAACCTAATTTATTGGCGGGTACTTGCAAGACATATTCAAAGAACGCAAGTCCCCAACTGAAAAATATGATACTCCAAATCCCTGCATGTTTCAGCCAAGATGTTTCCTTCCACTGCAAATGACCATACCAAGCGATGGTCATAAACAAGTTCGAAAGGGCCAATAAGATGATTGTAATCAATCCTCTCATCTATTGTAATTTCTTGTAACGAATACGTTTCGGGGTCGCGTCGCCTAAACGTTTCTTACGTGCTTCCTCGTATTCAGAATAGTTTCCTTCGAAATAGGTCACCTGTGAATCGCCTTCAAATGCCAAAATATGCGTAGCAATACGATCCAAGAACCATCTGTCGTGGGAAATAACCACAGCACATCCAGCGAAATTTTCAAGTCCTTCTTCTAAAGCTCGCAATGTATTAACATCCAAGTCATTGGTTGGCTCATCCAGCAATAACACATTCGCACCTTCTTTCAGCATCATGGCCAAGTGAACGCGGTTACGCTCCCCTCCAGATAAATTGCCAATTTTCTTCTCTTGATCTGCTCCGTTGAAGTTGAATTTACTTACATAAGCGCGAGCATTCGATTGCTTACCACCTAACATGATCCAATCGTTACCTTCGGCAATGGTTTCGTAAACCGACTTCTCTGCAATTAATTGATTATGCTCCTGATCTACATAGGCTAACTTCACCGTTTCACCCACCTCAAAACTACCTGAATCCGGCTGTAATTGGCCCGTAATTAATTTAAACATCGTTGTTTTACCAGCACCGTTTGGCCCAATAATTCCTACGATCCCTGCTGGTGGTAATGAAAAGCTTACGTTTTCATACAATAATTTATCGCCAAAGGATTTTGAGACTCCTTGAACTTCAATAACCTTGTTTCCCAATCGAGGACCCGCAGGAATGAATAATTCCAATTTGTCTTCTTTCTGGCGATTCTCTTCGGATAATAATTTCTCGTAAGCGCCGATACGTGCTTTGGACTTGGCTTGGCGTGCTTTAGGTGCCATGCGAACCCATTCCAACTCGCGTTGTAAGGTTTTTTGACGACGTGATTCTGTCTTCTCTTCTTGTGCTAAACGATTTTGTTTTTGCTCTAACCAAGAAGAGTAATTTCCTTTCCAAGGAATTCCCTCGCCACGATCTAATTCTAAAATCCATCCTGCCACGTTATCCAAGAAATAACGATCGTGAGTTACAGCAATTACTGTTCCTTTGTATTGGCGTAAATGTTGTTCTAACCAATCCACAGATTCCGCATCCAAGTGGTTGGTCGGCTCATCAAGCAATAAAACATCTGGTTCTTGTAACAACAAACGACAAAGTGCTACTCGACGTTTTTCTCCTCCTGAGAGCGTGCTAACGAGCGCATCAGAATCGGGACAACGTAAGGCATCCATCGCTTTTTCTAGGCGCGTGTCTAATTCCCATGCATTGCAATGGTCAAGTTTTTCTTGTACTTCCCCTTGACGGGCTAATAATTTATCGAAATCGGCATCAGGGTCTGCAAAAGCCTCATTGATTTCATCAAACTCTTTTAACAAGTTTTTGATTTCAACAACCGCTTCTTCCACAACTTCTAAAACCGTTTTATTGGGATCTAATTGGGGCTCTTGTTCAAGCAAACCAACACTGTAACCCGGAGACCAAACCACATCACCCGTGTAGGATTTATCCAGTCCCGCGATGATACGAAGCAAGGTCGACTTACCAGATCCATTAAGACCTAATACCCCGATTTTAGCACCGTAAAAAAAGGAAAGATAGATGTTTTTAATAATCGTTTTCTGTGGTGGGATGACTTTGGAAACCCGTTCCATCGAAAAGATAATCGTCTCGTTACTCATGTTATTTGCTTAAAATTTGAAAAGAACCTGCAAAGAATGTGAAATTTGTGTAAAAAAATGAATTTCGGGGGTGGAATTCTTTATTTATTCATAAAAAAATAGATAAATTGTGTCAGGATTTTATTTGAATAAATCCAACGTTAAGCCCTTGAGTTAGCGCATTTGCTCGAAGCTCTTTATTTATACCACTCTATGAACCACCTCGTAAAAAATGAGTACGGATTTTGCCAAGATGGCAAAGTGTACATCAATGCCTATTTAAACTTCCCTCAACGTGAGATTGGATTTGTTCGAAATACAGAACAAGAAGCGCTTGATTATTTCGTCAATCGATTTGAATTAGCTAAAACGAAAGTAATTCAATTAGCATCAGAGATCAATGATGTCCAAAACAAAGGGTCTTATTTAACAAAGGTTATCCAGATGAAGGCTTATTTGGCTGAATTTGATGGCCTTGGTGATTTTGTGCCTCTTTTTAAACAATTGGATTCCTTAGAGGTCTTCTTAAGAGATTTGATCCAAAATAATCAAATCAAAAACCTTGAAATCAAACGCGCACTGATTGAAGATGCCAAAGTGGTTGCTGGCCAAGAAGATGTTTTGCAAGCGACGGAAGAATTGATGGAGTTGAAAGCCAAATGGGTGAAGACGGGGCCAGTAGACAAGCAATTTCAAGATAGTTTAACGGAAAGTTTCCAAGAAGTGATGGATGATTTCTTCTTGCGTCGTCGGGCGTATTTCGAAGAGAAGAATCGCCAGATTGATGAAAAGATCGCATTATTACAGGGTTACATCGATTCTGTTCACCAATTGCGTAAAGCAGAAGACTTGGATGATTCGATTATCAAAGTAAAGGAATTGCAAAAAGAATGGAAGAATGTCATTGGTTTACCTCCGAAGAAACAATCTATGTTATGGAAGAATTTCAAGAAGGCAAATGACATGTTCTTTGAAAAATATAACCGCGTCAAAGGTATTGAATACAAACCTCGTGTCGATCCACGTATTCAAGAGTTAACTACCATGACCGGTGAATTGGAATTGAAATTACATGATCAAGTGAATATCGTTTCCACGGCTGATTTGGCTAAGGCTTATTTGGTTAAATGGAAAGAAATCACGGCACAAATCAAATCGGTTGATCGCCAAATGGCTGAACGATTCCGAAATGTATGTGATAAGATTTTTGAAATGAATTATTTATTGCGGGTAATTTCTTATCGCCATCCTGCCTTAAATGAAAAGCCGCGCATCGAACAGTTGAAGATCATGATTAATCAAATGGATTACATGACCAAAAAGGAGCGAGGCGAATTAGAAGATTTCATAGCGCAAGCAGAAAGTGACCGTCAAATGGAAGAGAAACCTGTCATCAGCAAAATCAATACGCAAAAGCGTAAGATTAGCATGAAGGAATTGCTTTTAACCGGTTTTAAAACAGAACTTGACGCCTTACTAAACGCTTAATAAGCCCATCTCATTTCCTAGTGCAGGAAGGTCCAAGCCATCAAATGTTCCGGATGACATCATCAGAAGGTTAGCATTTGACCAGGTTTGGGCCAAAATTGCCTGTTTCAGCGTTTCCGCATCGCGAATGACTTTCAGGTTCGGATGTTTGAAATAGGTTTGCACAACGGATTCTTCCATGCGATCCATGCGTTTGATTTCGCGTGCATGTTCACTTAAATACACAATCGCTTCATCCGCTAGATTCAAAGTTTCCGCATATTCAGGTAAGAATGCCGGATTTAAACTGCTGAATGTATGTAGCTCTAAGCAGGCCACAAGTTTACGGCTTGGAAATTGATTTTTCAAAGCCTGCGTCGTTGCTTTCACTTTCGATGGAGCATGTGCAAAATCTTTATACAATAGACTCGTTTCTGAAGAAGCCACTAATTCCAAACGCTTCGCTGCACCTTTGAATGTCGCAATAGCTTCATAAAAATCTGTTGGGCTAACTCCAATTTGCTCACAGATTAAACGTGCACCATTCAAGTTTTTTAAGCTATGTTCCCCGAAAACTTGGATCGGATACGATTTGCCATCTTCTCCTTTCAGAATAGTTTGACCCTTGTCGATTTTCGCGGGATGTGCCTCATATCCTGTTTTTTCGCAATGTTCAGGGCAGTCGGCCGTTAAATGATTTAGTACCGAATCTGTTTGGTCAAAGAATAAACTACCTGCTTTGGGTAATCCCGCGATCAAAGTTTTGAAGGAGTCTGTGTAGGATTCAAAGGTTGGATAGACATTGATATGATCCCAGGCTATTCCTGAAATCAAGCAAATATGCGGCTGGTATAAAAGAAATTTCGCCCGACGGTCAATCGGAGATGCGAGGTATTCATCCCCTTCGATGATGATGATCGGAGCATCGGATAGGGAAGCCATGAGTTCAAAGCCTTCGATACGGGCGCCAACTAAATAGTCAAACTTCCGTCCTAAGGTTTTAAGTACATGCAAAACCATGGAGGTAATGCTCGTTTTGCCGTGACTTCCTGCAATGACGATGCGTTGCTTGTTAAGGCTTTGCTTATATAAAAAGGATGGATAGGATTCTACGGGAATACCTAATTCCTGGGCTTTCAGTAATTCTGGATTGTCAGGACGCGCGTGCATGCCCACGATGACCGCCTCCAAATCTGTCGTTATTTTTTCTGGGAACCAACCAAATTCCTCAGGTAAGATGCCGTGTTGGGCTAATAAACTTTTGGAAGGTTCATAAATCTCATCGTCGGAGCCACTAATTTCGTAGCCTTTTGTTTTCAATGCTAATGCTAAATTGTGCATGGCAGCGCCGCCGATTGCGATAAAATGTATTTTGGGCATAATAACTTAATCTGTAATTCGTTTGCAAAGTACATACTTTTATTGCAGTTTTGCACGTTTTTCCACAAACTCAAGTACGCTTGAGTACAATTCATCTGACTGAATGAAAAATTACGTCGATCTAATTGATCAAACCATTGAATTTCCAACGCGTGAATTCAATATCAATGAGAATAATGAGTTGTTGTTTAACAACGTCCCCTTGATGGAAATCATCAAACAATATGGTACGCCGTTAAAAGTTTCCTATTTACCTAAGATCTCAGAGCACATCGAAAATGCCAAATTGCTTTTTCGTAACGCTATTAAGAAATATAATTACAAGGGTAATTATACCTATTGCTACTGCACAAAATCTTCGCATTTCTCCTTTATTTTAGAGGAAGTTTTGAAGCAACATGTGCATTTAGAGACATCCAGCGCATTTGATATTCCGATTATCCGGGATATGTACAACCAAGGAAAAATCTCAAAGTCGACCTATATTCTTTGCAATGGTTACAAACAACCGTTGTACACGCAATACATTTCGGAGTTAATCAATGATGGGTTCAATTGTATTCCTATTCTTGATAATTTGAAAGAAATCGATTTTTACGAGAAGTCGGTAACTGCCGAAAAAGCCAATCTAGCTATTCGTATTGCAACAGATGAAGAACCTGATTTTGCTTTCTATACCTCGCGTTTAGGCGTTCGTTATTCGGATGTAATCTCTTTGTATGAAGATAAAATCAAGCCGAATCCGAAGTTCAACTTGAAGATGTTACACTTCTTCATCAACACAGGTATCAAAGATTCAGCCTATTATTGGTCGGAGTTAAGCCGCTTTATTTATAAATATTGTGAATTAAAGAAGGTTTGCCCTGAATTGGATTCCATTGATTTAGGTGGTGGTTTACCTATCCAAACATCGCTTCAGTTTAATTATGATTACCAAGCGATGGTGGATGAAATTGTGGAATCAATCTCATGGATTTGCAATAAAAACAATGTGCCCGTACCAAATATCTTCACGGAATTCGGTTCTTATACCGTTGGGGAGAGTGGCGCGGTTTTATATGAAATCATTGACCAAAAATTGCAAAATGATAAGGAGTTGTGGTACATGATTGATGGTTCTTTCATTACACAATTGCCAGATTCATGGGGTATGAACCAAAAATACATCATGTTGCCGGTCAATAACTGGAGCTCGCCTTATCAAAAGGTGAACTTGGGGGGCTTGACCTGTGATTCGATGGATTTTTATAACACGGAAGCGCATAGTTCCGATTTATACTTGCCGATTTTCGAAGAAGATCAAGAGCGTCAATATGTGGGCTTTTTCCACACTGGAGCCTATCAAGAATCATTAGGAGGTTATGGTGGAATTCAACATTGTTTGATTCCTGCGCCTAAACATGTGATCGTAGACCGATTGGAAGATGGGACGATTACTACACGTTTATTCCAAGAGGAGCAAGCGAGTGGTTCGATGTTACATATTTTAGGTTACAATAATCCGGCTGATAACACGGTTGTTCTAGGCGCTAGCAATGAAGTAACAAAAGGAAATACAAAAAAATTAGCTTCCGTTTAACTCAATAAAACATGAAAAAAATTATCGCAATGAGTGTTTTGGCAGGTATGATTTTGAGCTCATGCTCTCAACAAGCCAACTGCCCAGCTTATGGAACGACACGTGCGGATGCTCCTAAGGTTAAAAGAGCTTAGTCTTCCGCCCAGTCGAAACTTTTCGTAACGGCTTTTTTCCATTGCTTCCGAAGCTTATCTCTGCTTTCGGTTGGCATGTTTGGCTTCCAGGTATGGGCAATCGCCCAGTTTTTCCGTAAGTCATCTAAGTTTTCCCAATAGCCCACGGCTAGACCAGCAGCGTATGCAGCACCCAAGGCAGTTGTCTCGATAATTTTCGGGCAAATAACTTCTTCGCCTAAAATATCCGATTGAAATTGCATCAATAATTGGTTGACAACCATACCACCATCTACGCGCAAGGAACTAATTGCGATCCCCGCATCTTTCTCCATGGCTTCTAATACTTCCCAAGTTTGGAATGCTGTTGCCTCCAAGGCTGCCCGCGCAATGTGTGATTTATTGATGTAACGTGTTAATCCCACAAGTACCCCGCGCGCATCTGATTTCCAATAGGGCGCATATAGCCCCGAAAATGCTGGGACAAAATAGCAACCGCCATTATCATCAACGAGTTTCGCGAGTTTCTCGATATCGGGACTGTTTTTAATGATTCCCAAATTATCGCGCAGCCATTGCACAAGTGCTCCCGTAATCGCCACCGAACCTTCTAATGCATAATGCACAGGTTCGTTACCTAATTGGTATGCAACCGTAGTCAGAAGTCCATGTTGGGAAGGAACCGGTTTTAACCCTGTATTCATCAACAAGAAGCAACCCGTTCCATAGGTGTTTTTCCCTTGGCCTGGGTTGAAGCAGGTTTGACCCACCAAAGCGGCTTGTTGGTCCCCCAAAATTCCTGCCAAAGGCACACCTCCCAAAACACCTTTCGCATGGCCATAGACCATGGAACTCGATTTGATTTCAGGAAGCATTTTTTTTGGGATATTCAAGACTTCGAGGATCTCATCGTCCCATTGGCAAGTTGCTAAGTCCATTAATTGGGTTCTACTGGCATTGGTCACATCTGTGATGTGAATTCCACCTGCTGTTCCTCCTGTGAGGTGCCAAGCGATAAAGGTATCCATGTTGCCAAAGAGTGCATCACCTTTTTCAGCATCTGCGCGGAGGCCTTCGATGTTGTTGAGTAACCAGCGTAATTTTAAGCCACTAAAATACGTGGCCAAAGGCAAACCTGTTTTCGCTCGAAAACGATCCATGCCCCCATTTTTGGCAAGCTCAGCTAATTCATTCCCGACACGTGTATCCTGCCAAACCAAGGCATTGTAATAGGCTTTTCCTGTGTGTTTGTTCCAGGCAACGGTTGTTTCCCGTTGGTTGGTAATTCCCACCGCAGCAATATCTTTCGCTGAAAGGTTGGCCTTTCCTAAGGCCAAACCAATCACTTCTTGTGTGTTTTTCCAGATTTCGGCGGGATCATGTTCGACCCAACCGGCTTGCGGATAAATTTGTTTATGCTCTTTTTGGCCTACGGAAATAATTTCACCGCCTTTGTTGAAAATAATGAAACGCGAACTGGTGGTTCCTTGGTCAATCGATCCGATGTACATGTTCGTATTAATTTAATGTCAACAAATATGCGCCTAAAACAGCACCAGCAGCTGGTCCTAAGACTGGAATCCAGGCATATCCCCAATCGGAATCGCCTTTGTGCTTAATGGGTAAAATGGCATGCATGATGCGAGGACCTAAATCACGCGCTGGATTAATGGCATATCCAGTGGTGCCTCCTAAGGCTAGACCTACGACCCAAACTAAAATGCCAACCATAAATGGTCCTAATCCCGTTTCGATGGTGCTAAAAGTTCCTAATGCTAATACTGCAACGGCAGAGGCGAAGGCTTCAGAAATAAAGTTGAATGGCGTATTGCGGATGGCTGGGTCAGTAGAGAAAGTAGCTTTAATTGCTCCCGCATCTTCTGTGATATCATAATGGGGTTTGTAATGAATCCAAACGAGTAATTGGCCTAACATAGCTCCCAATAATTGTGCTCCAATGAAGGTAGGGAACAAACTCCAATCGCCTGATTTGACGCAACCAGCAATCGTAACAATCGGATTTAAATGAGCTCCTGAACTTCCGAAATAAGTGGAAACAAAGATGGCAACCGTTACGGCAAAGGCCCAAGCAGCTGCGATGGCTAATAATCCAGTTCCGTTTCCTTTGGTGTTTTTTAATAGGACATTGGCAACTACGCCATTTCCGAGGTATAATAAGGTAGCTGTTCCGGCTAACTCGCCGATAAAAATGGAGCTCATAGGTTTAGATATTCTTGTTGGTTTATCAAAACTATAAAATCTTCGCAATAAAAAAATTATCTTTGAGTTCAATTTTGAATCAACAGAGTCCTATGCGGGAAGATTATTTAACAGGGGATGCGGAAGCATTGAATCCACAGGAACGTGAGATCGATAAAGCCTTACGTCCGTTGAGTTTTTTCGATTTTACCGGTCAGGGAAAAATCGTTGATAATCTCAAAATTTTCGTAGGTGCTGCTAAAGCCCGCGAGGAAGCCTTGGATCATGTCTTGTTGCACGGCCCTCCAGGATTAGGTAAAACGACACTTTCGCATATTATTGCCAATGAGTTAGGCTCTACCTTGAAAATCACCTCAGGTCCTGTCTTGGATAAGCCGTCTGATTTAGCCGGATTGTTGACGAATTTGCAACCTTTTGATGTGTTATTTATAGATGAAATTCATCGCTTGAATCCTATCGTGGAAGAGTATTTATATTCGGCAATGGAGGATTATAAGATTGATATTATGTTGGATTCCGGCCCGAATGCCCGGAGTATCCAGATAAGTTTAAATCCTTTTACCTTAATCGGTGCTACCACACGTGCGGGTCTTTTGACTTCGCCATTACGTGCTCGTTTTGGGATTAATGCACGTTTGGAATATTACGATGCCAAATTATTAACGGGCATTGTTAAGCGTTCCGCACAAATTTTAAAGATGCCGATCGAAGAGTCTGGTGCATTTGAAATTGCGCGAAGGAGCCGAGGAACTCCTCGTATTGCAAATAATTTACTGCGTCGGACGCGTGATTTTGCGCAAGTAAAAGGCAATGGAGAGATTGATGTGCGCATCGCACAAATCGCTTTGGATGCCTTGGATGTTGACCAAAATGGCTTAGATGAAATGGATAATCGTATTTTGATGACGATTATCGAGAAGTTTAAAGGTGGGCCTGTAGGACTAACCACGATTGCCACAGCCTGCGGAGAAGAGGCAGAAACGATTGAAGAAGTTTATGAACCGTTCTTGATTCAAGAAGGATTTTTAAAACGTACTTCTCGTGGACGTGAAGCAACCGAAAAAGCTTATCGTCACGTGGGCATCGAACCCAAAGTTCAAACCGGATCTTTATTTTAATGCGTTATTTTATCTGTTTTTTATTGTTGGCCACCACCTGTTTTGGCCAAAAGGTGCAATCTTTTGATGTTATTGTCTATGGTGCTACGCCATCTGGTGTAATGGCTGCTTATGCAGCGAAAGCCGCAGGGAAGAAGACTTTGCTGATCGATGCCGCGTCAACGTTACCTTATGCCCAACAAGGCTTTGGGATGAAATTTGATTTGAATCCTGCCCAAATTCATGGATTACCTCGGGACTTTTTTCGTAAGGTAGGAGGGAAACTAGGGAAATTTCAAGCCTTTGAATTTGAGTCCTCCACGGGATATGAGGTTTTGCAGGCCTATTTGGATGACGCTAAAATCGTTGTTTGGCCAGGACATCAGGTGATCGCAAGTTTGGTTGAAGGAAATGAAGTCAAGCAATTGAGTTTGCAAGCTGAGGAAGGTGTAAAATTAGTGAAAGCCAAATCTTATATTGATTGTTCCTACAACGGAGATATGTTGGTGAAAACCGGATATCAAGCCACCAAGGAATTGGAAGAAGATGGGATGGGCGGGTCAACGACTCGTTTGATTTATGCTGAACCTACTTGGGTTAATATGCAAGCACCTGTCTTAATTGCCGGAAAAGGCGTGGATGTAATCAATATGCAATTAGGGCAGTCGGCGGCCATCAAAGCCGTGGAGTCCATTTTGCGCGATATTCCTGTTGGCAAAATAAGCTCAGAGGATGTCGATCGTTATTATAAATTCAATCCCTGGATGGATGGCTCTCGCCCTGATTTGATCGTGGATGATGCGGAGGCGGCGAATATGGAGATTATCGGGCATTGGAATAAAATTAAAAATCAGCCAGGTACTTTTGGTGCGACTCATTTGCAAACAAATCCTTTGGATGATTTGGGTTCTCGTATTCGATTTACCTCTAAAACGCCCTTGAAGGGGGATTACCAACTCTATTATTATATTCCTGCCGTGCGGGGTGGAACAAGCGTGATCAATTTAGAAGTATATGTTGCCAAAGTTCGACATGTGGCGACGCTTCGTTTAGCACCAAACACAACGGAAACTTGGGTTCCGGTGGGAACCTATCATTTTGAAGACAATACAACGGGCGATGTATTGGTATCACAGCGTGGGGCCAATGGCCTTCTTACTGCTGATGCCATTTTATGGTTGCCAAAAAATAAATAAGTATGAAAAAGTTTTTGATTTTACTCATGGGAATGCTTGTGAATTCGGCCGCATGGTCACAATTGGTTTATCCGAAAACGCGCCAAATGGAACACACGGATATCTATCATGGTGTTACTGTGGCGGATCCTTACCGCTGGCTGGAGGATGATAACAGTGCCGAAACTAAGGAATGGGTGAAGGCTCAAAACCAAGTGAGTTTTGGCTACCTAGAAACCTTACCCTTACGCGAAACATTCAAGAAACGTATCGAGCAATTGAGTGATTACGAGAAAATTTCTGCGCCGTTCAAGCGAGGAGATTGGTTTTATTTTTACAAGAACTCGGGCTTACAAAATCAATCGGTCTTGTATCGCCAAAAAGGCTTAACAGGTACTCCGGTAGAGGTATTGGATCCCAATAAATTATCTACAGATGCTACGACGCGTTTGACTGTTTTCAGCCTGAGCAAAAATGGCCGCTACGCTTGCATTGGTTTGAGTAAAGGCGGGAGCGATTGGCAGGTTTTTGGCGTAAGGGATATGGAAACGGGGCAGGATTTGCCGGATCAGTTGAATTGGGTAAAGGTAAGTGGAGTTGCTTGGAAAGGGGATGGCTTTTATTATTCGCGCTATCCAGCTCCCGCAGAAGGCAAGGAACTAAGTACGAAAAATGAAAATCATCAAGTTTGGTTCCACCAAGTTGGTACTTCGCAAAGTCAAGATCGCTTGGTTTACGAAGACAAGAAAAACCCGCAGCGCTTTCATACGATGAGCACATCGGATGATGAAACATTAGCCTATTTGACGATTAGCGATCGCGGTAAAGGCTTGGATGGAAATGCATTATGGTTCATTCGCACGGATGTGGTTGGTGATGTCTTCCGACCAATCGTCCGCGAACCGGGTGCTTTTCATTATTTGGTCGTGGACAATGAAGGTGATCGACTGATTTTGGAAACGAACGATGGCGCTCCGAATGGAAAATTGATGGAGTTGACTTTGGTAAAGCCGGAAAAGGCAAATTGGAAACCCTTGGTGCCTGAACGTGCGGAGCCATTGCAGGCTGTTTCAAGTGCGGGGCACCGACTGTATTTGACGTATTTGAAAGATGTTACTTCCCGTACGTTGATTTATAATTATAACGGGGTAGGCATCGGATCCGTGAAATTACCTGGTTTAGGAAATGTGAGTGGTTTTCATGGCGAGAAGGAGGATAATTATAGTTTCTTTACCTATTCGTCATTCAACTTCCCGCCAACGGTTTACAAATATGAAATAGCTCAAAACACGAGTAAAATATTCCAAAAGCCTCATTTGGCCTTTAAGCCCGAAGATTTTCAAGTGATTCAAAAGTTCTATACGAGCAAAGATGGGACGCGTGTTCCGATGTTCATTGTGAGTAAAAAAGGCTTGGTATTGAATGGGAAAAACCCAACGATTTTACACGGTTATGGTGGATTTAACATTAGTTCTACGCCCACTTTCACCGCAAGTTTAATGGCTTGGTTGGAAAAAGGCGGAGTCTATGTATTGGCAAATTTACGCGGCGGGAGTGAGTATGGGGAAAAATGGCATCAGGCCGGCATGAAGCTTAATAAGCAAAATGTATTTGATGATTTTATTTATGCAGCGAAGTATTTAATCAAACAAAAATATACTTCTGCGTCGTATTTAGCCGCTTCGGGTCGGTCGAATGGAGGATTGCTTGTAGGGGCGGTTATCAACCAACATCCTGAATTATTCGGCGTGGCATTGCCTGGCGTAGGGGTAATGGATATGTTGCGTTTTCAAAAATTCACGATTGGTTGGAACTGGATTGCCGATTACGGCTCGAGTGATAATGCGGAGGAATTTAAGGTCTTGTATAGCTATTCGCCTTTGCATAACATTGAAGCAAAAGCTTATCCTGCGACCTTGATTACAACTGCGGATCATGATGATCGGGTGGTTCCTGCGCATTCATTTAAATATGCGGCAACTTTGCAAGCGAAGAATACAAGTAAGAATCCGATGCTTATTCGCATTGATACGAATAGTGGACATGGTTCGAGTAATACGGCGAAATTGATTGAATTGACTGCGGATATGTACGCCTTTGCTTGGGCGAATATGGGTAAATAAAAAACCCCGAACGTACGTTCAGGGTTTTATCTTAGGCGGAAATTAGAACCCCAGGCTTTAGCCTGGGGAAATGAACTAATCAACCTTAACTCGTCTTACAGCTCCGTCGGTGCCTTGGCTAACACGGATGAAATAAACACCTGCGCCTGCTTTCTTGATATCGATTTGTCCCAAGTAATCGCCTTGGAAATCTTTGATTTGCTCATTGGCTAATTCTTTGCCGTTGACATCAAGGATTGAAATCGACACATTTCCTTTTTCAGGGGCGTTAAACTTTACGCTAATTTTTCCATTGAACGGTTTGTTGGGCGTTGCTTTTAAGCCATGAATGGTTTTGGATCCTTCACCTAGAACGTCTTTATGGATTTTACGGAAGGCTTTCATGCGATCACCTGGGCCATCAAATTCAAACTTGAATTCACGAGGACCTTGGATATCTTCTGAAATGATATTGCCATCTTTATCGCCTTTTTGAATAATCATGACACGTTTTTCTTGACCAGGAGTGGGGGAACCGGCATGGCGTTCCATGACAACATCGCCGCCTTTTAGTTCTTTTTTATTCACATCCATGCGAATGATTTTCTTTACATCTCCAGAGATTTTCACTTCTAAATCAAGCGAGTCCGAAAGCTTTTTGATTTCGCCTTCCGCCTTGCTGATGTCGGAAAAGTGACGCTCAATAACTTTTTGCTTACCGTTGTCGTCAACAACAATTTTGATCGTTGCTTCTTGTTTTTCTTGAGCCCAAGCTGTTGTACTCGCGAAGGCCAAAGCGGCCGTTAGAATCAAATATTTCATGTGTTTATTTTTAATGCGGAACAAACATACGAAATGGAACTGAATCTTGTTTGTTAAGAAGTGTTAAGACACCTTTTATCCTTCCTTCATTTTTCTACATTTGTAATTAGATTTTTATAATAAAATGACTCAAAAGAAAATACGCTTGATTATTGGCTTTATGACCCTCGCCTTGGTGGGGCTTATTGCTTTTCAGGCGTATTGGCTCGGGTTCATGCTCGAAACCAAAAAGGAACAGTTCGCATCGGATGTACAAGATGGGTTGGCACAGGTGGTTCGGAAACTCGAGAAACAGGAGCTGGTGATGCTCGCCCAAAGGCAGCAGACCTATGAAAGCCAACAAAAAAAATTAAAAGAGCTATCAGCCAAATTAGCTTCTGAGAAAAATCCTGAGTTTGTCCCTCCTCCACCCGTGGAAAACAAAATTGCAGAATCATTTATTGGACCAGATCCTTCTCAACGGAATGGATTAGGTGCAATTCACAATGAGGTTCGCTCAGATATTATGTTTGTTCGTAAATCGTTTATGCTTCCCAATGGGCAGATTGCTGAAATAACGGAAGAATACCAAGTTAATGTTGATCCGGAACAGGATATTCAAAGACGAATGCATGAGGATCAACAATTGACCGAGATGTTGAACGGAGTACCTGCTAAAAAAAGCTTTAATCGTCAAAAAAAACGCCAGCGTATTTTTCATAATCCTGTACGAAAGGATAAAATCTTATCTAAAAAAGAACGCAGAGCTATCGGAAAGGCAATTAATCAATTTGCCAAAACTGAAGTCGACAAGGTCATTCAAAAGACTGCCATGGCGAAGGAAGTCTTTTCTGATTATTTATTCAAAGAACGACCTATTCCACAACGCGTTGAACCGCATTACATCGATAGTATGTTGCGAAAGGAATTAGCTGCGAAACATATTCAATTGAATTATGCCTTTGGGATTGCTCCACAAGCGCCCAAACAAGCGAAAGATTGGATTTTTGCTTCTAATACAAGCATCAAAAAACATACGCCACAATTCATGGCGGCACTTTTTCCGAATGACTTGCATGCCTCGGGTCAATTCTTGCATGTGTACTTCCCTGACTCGATGGGCTTCATTTGGCAAACGATGGGGGTAAATTTATTGGGCTCCGCAATCTTGCTTTTCATCATGGTCGGCTGTTTTTACATTGCCATGATGACCATCCTTAAGCAAAAGAAATTGGCCGAAATAAAAAATGATTTCATCAATAACATGACGCATGAATTCAAGACCCCTATTTCAACAATTTCTTTAGCTACCCAACTTATTCAGGAAGATGCTAGTGTACATGAAAATACAAGTATTCAACGCTATTTGGGGATTATTAAGGATGAGAATGTGCGCTTAGGCCAACAAGTTGAGCGAGTTTTGCAAACAGCTCAAATGGAACGGGAAGAAATTGTGTTGAAGAAGAAACAGATTAATATTCATGAGCTGATTCAGCAGGTTATTGAGATGAACCAACCGATGTTGATGGCCAAAAATGGGGTGATTCATACGGCATTTTCAGACCTACCGGCAGAATTATTGATTGATGAAGTTCACAAGAGTAATGTGATAAACAATCTGATTGACAATGCAGTTAAATACAGCGCTGAAGCTCCTGAGATTACGATTGAAACGAAAGTCATTGATTCGACATTTACGATCTTAGTTACTGACAAGGGAATCGGGATGCAAAAAGATGTGTTAACCCAGGTGTTTGAGCCCTTTTACCGGGTTCCCACAGGTAATGTGCATAATGTCAAAGGCTTTGGCTTGGGATTGAGTTATGTGAAGAAAATTGTTGAAGCACATGGAGGGAATGTCCAAGTGAAAAGTCAATTAGGAAAAGGAAGTACATTTGAAATTATGATACCTTATGGCAATTAATCCACAAATTTTATTGGCAGAAGATGACCCTAATTTGGGGCTATTGTTGAGCGAATTTTTAAAGAAAAAGGGCTATGAAGTAGTTTGGGCGCATGATGGAGATCAGGCCTTGGACTTTTTCGTTAAGGGGACTTTTGATCTCTGCGTTTTTGATGTCATGATGCCCAAGAAAGACGGATTCTCTTTGGCCAAAGATATTCGCGCGACTCATTTAGATGTGCCCATTATTTTTTTGACGGCCAAATCCATGGAAGAAGATACCTTGCAAGGTTTTAAAGTGGGTGCGGATGATTACCTAACCAAACCATTTTCTATGGACGTACTCGTTGCGCGCATGGAAGCCATTCTGCGTCGGGCCCATTCGGATAAATCTTTACCGGCTTTGGCAGATGAAATTCAATTAGGCGATTTTACATACTATCCGTCGAAAATGCGCCTGGTTTTTCAAGGGAACGAACAAAAGTTTACCCCAAAGGAAAACGAGCTCATGAAGTTATTGTGTGAGAACTTAGGCCGACCGGTTAGTAGGTCCTATGCACTGAAATTGATTTGGGGAGATGATACCTATTTCAATGCGCGCAGCATGGATGTATACATGACAAAGCTACGCAAGTTGTTAAAAGAAGACCCTCGCGTACAATTATTGAATTTGCACGGCGAGGGTTTCCGATTGAGTGTGGACTAGTTGATGTGCGTATAGCCCGTATAAGGAACCAAAACAGCTGGAATCTTAATGCCATCTGGTCCTTGGTTATTTTCCAAAATAGCAGCCACGATACGAGGCAATGCTAATGCTGATCCGTTCAAGGTATGACATAGAATTGATTTTCCCTCGATCTTCGTACGCAATTTCAAGCGATTTGCTTGGTACGTTTCAAAGTTGGAAACCGAACTCACTTCCAGCCAGCGTCCTTGTGCCGCCGACCATACCTCCATGTCGTAGGTCAACGCAGATGTAAAGCCCATATCACCACCACATAGTCTTAATACACGGTAAGGCAATTCTAATTTTTGTAGAATGCTTTGAACATGTAAAGACATTTCTTCTAAGGCAGCATATGAATTTTCCGGTTTTTGAATCTGTACAATTTCGATTTTGTCGAATTGATGTAAGCGATTCAAGCCACGCACGTGTGCGCCCCATGAGCCCGCTTCCCGACGGAAACACGGCGTATGGCCTACGTTTTTGATGGGCAATTCTTTCTCGTTGACAATCACGTCACGGTATAAGTTGGTAATAGGTACCTCGGCCGTTGGGATTAAATACAATCCTTCCGCTTGGGTTACATACATTTGACCTTCTTTGTCAGGCAATTGGCCAGTACCAAATCCCGAATCTTCATTGATCAAGATAGGAGGTTGGATCTCATAATAGCCAGCCTTGATTGCTTCATCCAAGAAGAAGTTGATCAATGCACGCTGCAAACGAGCTCCTTTTCCTTTATATACCGGAAATCCTGCACCCGTAATTTTGTTGCCTAAATCAAAGTCGATGATGTCATAATCTTTGATCAAATCCCAGTGGGGTTTGGCTCCTTCGTTTAAGGTAGGGATAGTCCCCCAGTTTAAAACGACTTCATTATCTTCTGCAACTTTTCCTTCTGGAACAGAACTGTGTGGAAGGTTCGGAAGCGTAACGAGTAAGTCGGTTAATTCTTTCTCTGCGACACGCGCCGCTTCTTCCATGACTTTGATATCACCTTTTAGTGCGGCTGTTTCTGCACGCTTTCCTTCGGCTAACTCCTTCTGTCCAGATTGCATAAGCGCCCCAATTTCCTTGGCAGCAGCATTGGATTTTTCCAAAGCCTGCTCTGCTTGTTGGAGTAATGACTTACGTTTGTCATCCATAGCGATGAGTTGGCCTACGATATCAGTAGCATTTGCTACGTGTTTTTTCGTTAAACCGGCAATCGTAAGTTCCGTGTTTGTCCGGATAAATGGAATCGTTAACATGGTGTTTGTTTAAAAAAGTCCTTCGTTTAATGCGTTTAATGCATCATTTTTATGTTTGGCATCAACCAAAAGGGAGATGTTATGCTCAGAAGCTCCGTAGGAGATCATGCGGATTGGGATGTTTTTGATGGCATCCAAAACTTTGATCGCAATACCTTCTTTGTCAGCCCAGAAATTACCCACGATGCAGATAATTACTTGGTCTTTATCCGGATCTTCTAACTCGGCAAATTCACGCAGTTCACGCATGATGGCATCCAAATTCGCAGTTTGATCAATTGTTACCGAAACCGAAACTTCGGATGTTGTAATCATGTCCACGGGTGTTTTGTATTTTTCGAAAACCTCGAACACACGCTTCAAGAATCCATAGGCATTCAACATCCGAGTCGAGTGAATGTAAATAGCCGTGATATTGTCTTTGGCAGCGATGGCTTTGATTTCCACATCTGTCGATTTTTCCGAAATCAAGGTACCAAAGGCGCTTGGTTCCATCGTGTTTTTCAAACGTACAGGAACACCTTTGATTTTGGCTGGAGTTATGGTGCTTGGGTGCAAAATCTTTGCGCCAAAGTAGGCCAATTCCGCTGCCTCAGCGAAAGATAATTCACGAATCGGGAAGGTGTTTTTCACGATGCGCGGATCATTGTTGTGCATCCCGTCGATGTCCGTCCAGATCTGAATTTCTTCGGCTTGAATGGCCCCGCCAATTAATGAAGCAGTATAATCAGAACCTCCACGTTTCAGGTTGTCAACTTCGCCTGCTGGATTGCGGCAAATGAAACCTTGTGTGATGAAGATTTGCTTGTCTTTTACAGGAGCTAAAGTTGCCGCTAATTTCGTTTCGATTTCAGCCATGATTGGCTCATTGTCTTCATCGATCACCATAAAATCCAAAGCAGGAAGTAAAGCTGAATTTACTCCTTCTTCTTGCAAATAGGCTTCGAAAATTTGAGTCGATAACAATTCGCCCAAAGCGACCATTTCCTTCTCTTGTTTGACGGTATAAGGTACCGTAGCGATCAGGCTGTCGATGAACGTAAATTCCTTCGTAACGATTGCTTGACCTTTCGCAAGACCCGCAGGCGTTTGGTAAAGTTCAGTTAAAAAGGCATCGTAATGCGCACGTAAATCAGATGCTTTGGTTTTCGCCTCTGCTTGATTTTGTGCGATTAATGATTCTGAAATGGATAACAATGCATTCGTGCTACCAGATAAAGCTGATAAAACAACAATTTTAGGTTTGCCGTCCTCTGTGATAAGTTGACGAATCGATTGCATTCTTTCTGGCTTTCCTACGGATGTGCCGCCAAATTTCCAAACTTGCATAATAGTATATCTTAATTTATTGCTAACATTTTAATGGCAGTAATGGCTGCCTCATCTCCTTTGTTGCCATGTTTACCGCCTGCGCGATCCATGGCTTGTTCTTGGTTGTTTGGGGTTAATACGCCAAAAATAACCGGTTTATTGTATTTCAAACTCACATTTGTAATGCCATCAGCTACGGCTTGGCAGATGAAGTCGAAGTGACGTGTTTCGCCTTGAATGACACAGCCTAAACAAATCACTGCATCGATGTCTGCTTTCTCTGCCATCTTTTGCGCCCCTAAGCTTAATTCAAAACTGCCTGGAACTTGAACGCTGACGATGTTTGATTCTTGAGCACCATATTTCAATAGCGTATCATAAGCACCTGTGTATAAGGCGCCCGTGACTTCTGTGTTCCATTCTGCGACGACAATCGCGAATCGCTTTTGGGAAACATCCGGCAAGTTGGCAGTACTAAAATCACTTAAGTTTTTTAAGGCAGATGACATGGTGATGGGGCTAAAACAAGAAGGGATAAAAGCTGATGCTCTTATCCCCTCATGACAATTTCGTAAACTTTATTATTCAGAGATAGAGCTTTCTAATAGCGCTTTATATTTCTTTGCTGGAATCGCTTCAGCAGCTTCTGGATATTTTTCCGTGATCGCTGTGTAAGTATCCAATGCCTCTTTCGATTGTTTATTTGCTTCGTATGCGTTTGCAAGTTTCAACAAATAGCCTGGCGAAAAGAACTTATTTGATTTGTAATCAGCAGCTTTCGTATAATATTCGATAGCCTCAGCATAGGATTTCTTTTCAGAATATGCATCGCCAATTAATGAATAAGCACGTGCTTGAACTAATAAATCGCCGCTGCTGAAATTTTTCAATTTCTCGATTGCGTTATCGTATTTACCTTGTTTCAACAAAGTAATACCCAAATACAAGTCAGCTAAATTTTGTGTGTTGCCACCAAATTCATCCGAAACTTTCGCTAAATCTTTCGATGCTGCTGCTAATGAATCTGATTCAAATGCGTAAACCGCTTTGTATAATTTCTTTTCTCCTTCAGCATCTTGCGTGTTTTGGTACCAGTGGAAACCAAAGTATCCCACGATGATCGCAACGACAAGCACAGCTGCACCAATAACGGTTGATTTATTTTGATCGAAAAATCCAGTGACTTTTTCTAATTCGTGTTGAAGTGCCTCTGGGCTTTCAATGATTTCAATGGATTCGTTAACGTCTTTCTTCTTTGCCATAAAATTATAATGCTTTGATACTTTGACTATATGTTGCTAGCCAAAGGACTGCAAAATTATAAAATCTCTTCTATTTTTATCAATTTTAAATGAATCTTTTGCGTTTTATTTTAGAATTTGTTGAGTAAATTGAAGTAAATCGTACTTTATCCTTTGTAAACCTAATTTAAACGGATGGCCTTTAATCGCGCGGACCAAATAAAGAAATTATCGGAGCCTTTTGATTTGTGTATCATCGGAGGTGGAGCAACTGGTGCTGGTGTGGCATTGGACGCTACATTGCGCGGTTACCGAGTGCTATTAATCGAAAAAGGTGATTTTGCATCGCAAACTTCCTCCAAATCAACGAAGTTGGTACATGGCGGCGTTCGTTATCTAGAACAAGCTGTCAAAAAATTGGATTGGCAACAATTCAAAATGGTGTACAAAGCTTTGCATGAGCGTAAAATTCTATTGCAAAATGCGCCTTTTTTGGCGCATCCATTAGCATTATTAACGCCTTGTTATACTTGGTTTGATCGTGTTTATTACCGAATTGGTATGTGGTTATATGATCAAATCGCTGGTCACACAAATTTAGAACCCAGTCGAGGTTTAGGTCCAAAACAAATGCGTGAATTAAGTCCTGCCATTTCGTTGGAGCATGTGCGTGGAGGCGTATTGTATTATGATGGCCAATTGAATGATGCACGTTATGCACTGGCAATTCTCCAATCTGCGGAAGCGGCAGGCGCTTGTGTGTTGAACTATGCGGAACTTACAAGTTTTGTGCATTCTCCCAAAAGTTTAAAAGTCAAGGAGGTTTGTTTTCAAGATGTCATTTCGGGGGAAGCTTATCAAATAGCTGTGAAGGCCGTTGTCAATGCAACTGGGCCCTTTACGGATGCGATTCGTGCCATGGCGAATCCGAAATTAAAACCTCGCATGAAGGTGAGTCGGGGTGCACATATTGTGTTACCGGCAACTTTTTGGCCTGGTAAAACAGCCTTATTGATTCCAAAAACAGATGATGGTCGGGTGATTTTTGTGATTCCATGGCGAAACTATGTGTTGGTGGGAACCACCGACGAGCCTGATACCTTACGTGAAAACCCGCCGATCTTGTCGGAGGAAATCGATTATCTGCTCGATTATTTTAATCGCTACGCTTCAGGAAAAGCCTCTCGGTCTGATGTGACTTCTACGTTTGTGGGCCAAAGGCCTTTGCTACAAGCTGCCTTAGATGCTGCCATGGCATCTGATACTAAATCATTGGTACGTGATCACGAAGTAGAGGTGGATGGCCGAAGTAAATTGGTCAGCATCATGGGTGGTAAATGGACCACTTACCGGGTGATGGCTGCTGATACGATGGACGTCTTGGAACGAGAGGTATTGAACCAAGTTCCCCAACCTTGTTTGACGGCCAATCATGTTTTGTCGGGAGGTAACGAATCTTTGCGCGAACAATTTTTGCGCGATTCCTCCACATTATCAGCATCGACAAAACAACATTTGTGGGAAACCTATGGCTCAAACGGTTTTGCTTTGCTTCAAGGAGATACCCAATTGTTGCATCCTGACTTGCCTTATATTCATTCAGAAATTGATTACTTGAAGCAACATGAAATGGCGACTTGTTGGGATGACGTCTTGCACCGTCGCTGGGGGATTGCTTTACGTAACCAGGGCCTAAGTGAGGAAATTAAGGCCATAAAAAAAGAGGCTTTCGCCTCTTAATTAATATTCGTCTTCGTTGAAGAAGAAGTCATCCTTTGTCGGATAATCTGGCCAAATTTCTTCGATACTTTCGAAGGGTTGACCATCGTCTTCTAATTCTTGTAAGTTTTCAACAACTTCTAAAGGAGATCCGGTACGGATCGCGAAGTCGATTAATTCATCTTTGGAAGCTGGCCAAGGCGCATCTTCTAGGTAGGAGGCAAGTTCTAATGTCCAATACATATTTTAAGTAATTTTATTATTTCATTTTGATCTGTGTGCAAAAGTAAAATAAAAAAATATTTATAAAAGATTTATTTCTTAAATTTTCGTTAATTATCAAAAAAGCTATTTAACGGCCTATTTAGGCCTATTTTTATGAAAAGAAATTCAAGGCTCGCAGTAGAAGTTTGTGCTTATTCATTGGAATCCTGTTTGGCGGCTGATCGTGCAGGTGCGGATCGTGTTGAGCTATGTGCTTCCCCATATGATGGCGGATGTACGCCGTCGGCCGGGCTTGTTAAAGCAGTAATAGCTGGAACGAGTTTAGAGGTTCATGTGATGTTGCGACCTCGGGGTGGCGATTTTTGTTATGATGATTTCGAGAAGCAAACGATGCTTGAGGATGCTAATGAACTCATTCGTTCGGGTGTTCATGGATTGGTTGTTGGGGCTCTTCTGCCAAATGGGGATTTGGATGTTCCATTTCTTCAGGACTTACGAAACCGAGTAGGGAATTTTCCCTTGACTTGCCATCGGGCAATTGATGTGAGTCGGGAGCCAGAAGTCGTTTTAGAGCAATTGATCGAATTAAAATTCCAACGCATTCTGACCTCCGGACAAAAGAACAAGGCGCTTGAGGGAATTGAAAACATTGCCCAATTAGTTGCTAAGTCTGCTGGTCGAATCGAAATCATGGCGGGGAGTGGTGTGAATCCACAGAATTGCCGACAATTTATCGACATAGGAGTTGACGCCGTGCATACAAGTGCACGAACCGTGCGCGATTCAGCCATGGATTATCGCAGACCGGGTATTTCGATGGGTGCTTTGACGGAAGTATCCGAATTTGAAATAGCGTACGCCAGCGAAGCATTAATTCGCGAAACAATACAACAAGTTCGGTTGGATTAGTACAAATCAGTTGTTACCCACTCTTCCTCAGGAAGTCTATTCAACGCATATAACTTGACAGAATTACGGCGATACGTAGGAACTTCGAATTCTGTTTCGCTCAGGCCTCCGTTTGTGTAAACATCCACCATATAGCTGAAACGCTCCTCCTCATTCATCGGGTTATTCGTTGACTCTGCATCCAAGGTAATCGTGCTGCCAGGTGTAAACTCTCGTTGACCAGAATCTTCCGCTATTTCATAATTCACCTCATTACCTTCGAAATAAGTACTGAACTCATCGCCTTCATGCTCAAATCCAGCTGCAATAACCGTCAAGTACAAACTATCTCCTAATTCTTCATCTGTTGAGAATCCGAATTTGACCATATCTGCTTGTAATTTGATACGCTCGTTCAGGTAATTGATAATGATGTTTTGTTCCTTCATCTTCAGCGGATTACCGCTTCCCGTAGAAACCGTTACCAAGATGCGTTTTGCGCCATTGATCTGTTGTGAGTTCAATAATGGAGAAGTCAATGCTTCTGCGATGGCATCAAATGCTCGGTTGTCGCCGATTCCGTATGCGGAACTCATCATTGCCCGACCAGCATTCGTCAGGACTTTCTTCACGTCCATGAAGTCGGTATTGATATCGCCAGGTTTCGCAATTACGTCCACAACGGATTTAACCGCTTTAGCTAAAACATCATCAGCTTTTGAGAAAGCCTCCGACATCGGCAAGTTTTCGTAATGCTCAGCTAATTTATCATTCATGACCACGATGACCGTGTCACAATATTTTTTCAAAGATTCTACCCCGTTCAGGGCATATTGGATTTTATCGCGTCCTTCCCAATTGTAGGGTGCAGTTACTACGGCAACGGTTAACAAATTGCGTTCTCTTGCAATTTCAGCAATAACTGGCGCTGCTCCCGTTCCTGTACCACCGCCCATACCAGCTGTAATGAAAACCATTTGGGTTTCATTCGACAACATGTGTTGGATTTTTTCCCGACTTTCCATCGCTGCCAAACGGCCTACTTCGGGGTCTGTACCCGCTCCTAATCCTTGTTGGCCTAACTTAATCTTCGTCTGCACCGGATTTGAAGCCAAAGCCTGTGAATCGGTATTGCAAATAACCAGATCGGCACCTTTAATATCCATCTCTTGCATGTGCTTCACCGCATTGGATCCGCCGCCACCGATACCTACGACTTTGATAATTGATTTGAAGGTATTTTCGGGAATCATTTCCATGTCGTGATCGTAAAAAGAAGGATTAGTCGTATTCATAAGGGTATAGAAAAAATCAATTTGTTGCAAAAATAATCAAAATGCTGAGAATTTAATTATTTCCCCAGCGCCATTCATTTCCGAGCTCTAATTCGTGGCGCAGGTTTTGTTTGATAAAGAAATCGCGTGTCGAATAAAAGTCTAATTTCTTCGCCGGAATTGCGTTAGCATTCCCTAAGGCATATAAGAGCATCGAGGTATATTTGACATTATTTTCCATCTCTTTTTTATTCACCAAACTAAACACGTCGCAGTTCGCATGATAACAATCAAGTACCGATTTACTTAATTTACCCATCGGATCCGCCGCTGGAATTCCTTCCATCAAAAAGGCTTGATTGTCTGAGTGTAAACCTGCTGCGTTGTGTAAATCATTCGCAAAACTTGGATCGATGGATTTGATTTTATCGCCAATCTCTTTTAATAAAGGCATCATCTCATCGCGACCTCCTCCATTAAATCCATGTACATTGTTCGCCATGTCTAAATTGATCATGTAAACAATCTCATCTATCTCGCCCGTTTTTTTCGCACGTTCGATATAGGCTTTTGAACCTAAAAGTCCTTCTTCTTCGCCCATGAATGCGACAAACTCGATTGTACGCTTGCTCTTTAATCCCAGGGCTTTGAACGTACGGGCAATGTCAATCACCGAAAATGATCCGATTCCATTATCGATTGCCCCTGTCGCTAAATCCCAAGAGTCTAAGTGGCCACCAATGATAATTTTCTCATGACGTAAATGTCTACTTTCACCTTTTAGGGTTGCCACTACATTGCGCGCTTTGATCGGTTGGCTTACATTATGCATTTCAATCATACTCAATAAGCCCGGTTGATCAACAAGCCATTTTCTTATTTCGGTACCGCTTTCCAAGGAGATACAAACCGCCGGAATCGAAATTAAATTTCCCGTTACTGACGCCGTACCCGTTAATAAAACTTGGCCTTTTACTGTATTAACGAAAATAACGCCAGCTGCACCGTATTTGATGGCTAAAGCTGTTTTTTCGGAACGGTGTAGGTTTTTGCTTCCAGCTGGGGCGTCGATTAATCCGATATTCGCTAAGGCGATTTTACCTTTGACCAATTCTTTTTTCGCGGCAAAATCCGCATCTAAGCCGTTTCCACAATCCACAATTTGTCCTTGAATTTTGGATTCAACGGGTGTTAATGCAAGTGAAACGACAGGGATCTCACGGAAGTCATCCGATTTGGGAGGAGCCACCGATAAAGTTACCGTATCACGAGCCCAAGCTTCTACTTGAAAACCCTGGTATTTGGTGTCACGAAATCCATATTTTTTGAACAACTGAAATGCGAACTCTTCTGCTTTTTTGCCATTTTCGCTACCGGTTAATCGGTGACCTATGGTTGAGCATGCCGTACCCAAACTTGAATATGCCTGTGAGTTAGCATCTACTTCTTCTTTGATTCGCTTGAAGACGGATTCTAACGATTCTTCACCTACCAAAGGGATGGCGTTTGTAAATCCGACAAGCGTTAAAGCAGTTAAACAGAATAGTAAGGTTTTTTTCATTGTTGATGGTTTGTACGGCGTATGTTATCCTGAAAATTACTCGATTTTACAGAATTAAACAAGAAGTATTAAGGAAGCGGACAAGGATTTTTTGGGTCCGACTTTCTGCTTAACCATTTGCACCAAAATTCCTTTTCTTTTGCTGGAATTTCCTTGCCCTGATAGTAAGATTTGATTCGTTCCGTGGCAATGGCCAATTGGTCTTTGTCTAAGTCAATCAGCACTTCTAAAACGATGCATCGATTCGCTATTTGCGCATCAGTCAAACCGATTTTTTGTAAGCCATATTTAATTCCAGCGATACGCTCTGGGCTGAATTTACGTGCCCGACTAGAAAATAAAGTCGACATGAGGGTATTTTCGGCTGCTTGTCTGACTATAACCGAGTCATTGGACTTTCGGTAGGTGGCCAAGTTGTTGATAAAATGATCAAACAAGGGATTGTTATTGTCGAGCATCACTTTCCGAATTAATAAAAACCCCAATTCTGATTCGTATTTGTCTTTGGGTAAAGCCTCTGCGAGTTGTTGAACGATTTCAATGTTTTGAACGGTGTCCAAGGTCATCCGAGTGAAATTGGCCAAGCCAATCATCTCATTAAATTCGCGTGCGCCTTGTAAGTATTTTTTTAAAGTTGCCTCATCTCTTTTTTGAGGATCTATCGCTTTTTGTAATGTGGCAAGAATTCCATTGACTGAATTTAATTCATCGCCCATGTTTTGAATATCCCAGGGTTTTCCATCTGGACCCAGCACAATGAAGCTTGGCGTGGAGGGAATATACACTTTTTGTTTGCGCAAGAACATTCCATTTTCACGCTTGCTAATGTCTAGTTGGTAAGCCAAGACATGCTTGTCAAGAAACTGTTTGATTTTCGGGTTTTTCAAGGTCACATCATAAGCCATGCAGTGGGAGCAATTGGGTAGGTAGGCCTCGAAGAATATAGGTTTGTTTTCTTTTTTCGCACGGGCAAAAATGGCATCAAAACTTTCCATGGGTTTGAAGGAAGGGTTTTGGGCATCAGCCCCAAAATGAAGGAAAGTGCTTAGTACAAAGGCGAATAAAATTCTCATACAGGTTCTTTTTTTTCAAAAATACATTATCCTCCCCAATTTTCCCTATCTAAACTTCGATACGCGATGGCTTCACTTAAATGTTCCAATGCTATTTTGTCACTTTCAGCTAAATCAGCAATGGTCCGGGCAACTTTAATAATGCGATCATAAGCGCGCGCGGAGAGGGATAATCGGTTCATGGCGGATTTTAAACGTATTTCTGAATGCTCATCCAATGGGCACATTTCTCGAATCATGCCTCCATCCATCATGGCATTTGTTCGTACCATCGGGAATTTCTCAAAGCGATTTTCTTGAATTTTCCGCGCACGAATTACCCGTTCATAGATGTGTTGGCTTGATTCATTAGTGCTCTGTTTGCGCATTTCTTCAAATTGGATTGGAAGAATTTCAATATGAAGGTCAATGCGGTCGAGTAAGGGTCCTGAAATTTTATTTAAGTAGCGTTGGACTATTTCAGGCCCGCAAGTACAATCTTTCGACGGGTGATTGTAATAGCCGCAAGGACAAGGGTTCATACTCGCCATGAGCATAAAATTAGCGGGGAACTCAACGGCATAGCGCGCTCGAGAAATATGGACAATGCGGTCTTCTAAGGGTTGGCGCATGACTTCCAAGGCATGTTTGGAAAATTCAGGAAGTTCGTCGAGGAATAAAACGCCATGATGTGCTAAGGTAATTTCGCCGGGTTGCGGATTCGATCCGCCGCCGATTAAGGCCGTGGATGAAATTGTATGATGCGGTGCACGAAAAGGGCGCTGGTTTATTAAGGATTGTTGGACTCCTAATTTCCCGGCAATGGAATGTATGATCGTACTTTCCATCGCTTCTTGAAGACTTAGCGGGGGTAGGATACTAGGTATACGCTTTGCAAGCATGGTTTTTCCGGCACCTGGTGGGCCAATCAGAATCAGGTTGTGTCCTCCCGCGGCAGCGATTTCGAGCGCCCTTTTGGCCATATCTTGCCCCTGAACTTGTGAAAAGTCGAGCTTGTGAACGCTAGATTCGCGCTCGTGCGGTTTAACTCGTATGGGTTTGTGAAAGGATTTTCCGCGTAAAAATTGGACGGTTTCTTGCAGTGTTTCCATCCCAAAAACCTCCATGTCTTCAACATAAGCGGCCTCATGCGCATTTTCCAAAGGCAGGATAATTTTGCGAATTCCATTTTTACGGGCTTCCATCGCGATTGGTAAGGCCCCCTTGATTGGACGAATGATTCCATCCAACGCCAATTCACCCATGATGACATATTGATCTAAATCGGGAAGGTAGATTTGCTCAGATGCTTGGATGATGGAGAGCGCAATGGCTACGTCATAGGATGAGCCTTCTTTTCGCACATTGGCGGGTGCCAGGTTGATGACGACTTTCCTGCGCGGGAAGAAACAGCCCATTTGTTTCATGGAAGATTCCACACGCAAAATGGCTTCTTTAATGGTGGAGTCGGGGAGGCCCACCAAATGGCATTTACTTCCTTGTCCCACATGGGTTTCAATGGTAATGAGCGCTGCGTTTACGCCAAAAACGGAACAGCCAAAGGTTTTTGCTAGCATGGTTTTTTTTGACCAAAACTAGCTGATTTCAATATTGAAAAGGCTTAAATCTGTCCAAGAACTTGGACATTTTCATTATTTACCAAGAACTTGATTTTTGTGCCAAACGGCAAGGCGAAATTGTTGGGGATATGACCTGCAGGGAAATCAAATGCGATGGGATAATTGGTCCCTGCGCAATGTTCTAGGACAAGTTCTTCAACAGTTTTTCCTATTTCTAATTTGGCCTCTTCGCAATCAGTAAATCCTCCTATGATTAAACCTTTCAGTTTAGCAAGGTAACCAGCACGTTTCAGTTGGACCAACATCCGATCAACATGGTACAAGCGCTCTCCGACTTCCTCAATAAATAAAATTTTACCTTCGGGATTTGGGAAGCTTTCCGAGCCGATGAGGTGGGCCAGCAACGATAAATTTCCACCTACAAGTGTGGATGTTGTTTCACCCGCACGATTGGCTTCATGGGATGGAATTTGAATATGCGTTTCTCCTGCAAAAAGGAGTTTGTGTAAGGATTCTAAGGCCTCATCGCCCCCTTTTTGGCAGAAATTATTTGGCATTGGGCCGTGAATGCCCGCAATTTGCAAGTTGTCAATGTGGCATAATAAAGCCGTGATGTCTGAAAAGCCGACCATCCATTTGGGCGATTTTACAAAATGAGAAAAATCCAAGGCGTCTAAAAAACGACTACTACCATAGCCCCCTCGCAAAGGGAAAATAGCTTTAATGCTGTGGTCATCTAAGGCCTGCTGCATGTCGGCCCGACGTTGCTCGTCGGTACCCGCCAACCCAAAGTGTTTGGCAAGAAAATTCTCCGCAAATACGACCTCCAAGCCCCATGATTCCAAAACTTCAATACCCTTTTTCCATTGGCCGGAACTGGGCGGTGAAGCGGGTGAAACGATGGCTACGCGGTCACCTTTTATTAATAGCGCGGGAATCTGCATGTAGGGTTTATTGGGTTGAGCTACAAATATGTCCTTTTTTTTCGTCAAAGGAAAGCCTGAAATTTCGTATTATTGTAAAAAAAAACGGCTTGGCTTCCTCAAGATCTTTAGATTTGGTACATCCTTGTTACAACCCACATATGGGCTGGGCGGAGGATTTGCTATACTATTTTCAGCAATTTCGTGATCAATTGCCTGCAGATTTGCAGGTATCCGTGTATCTCGTTAATGATGGGAGTTCGCACGGAATTCAAGCTTCTGATTTGTTCTTGCTTGAGGCAGGTATCGCTTCGTTTCACTTCATCGATTTACCTAAAAATGTAGGTAAGGGTGCTGCATTGCGTGAGGCCGTTAAGCAAACAACAGGCGATTTGATCATTTATACCGATGCAGATTACCCATATAAAATGGAAAACGCACTTGAAATGTATCGCCGCTTAGCTACGGGAAATGTGGATGTTGTGGTGGGCGTACGTGATGAGCAATATTATGACTCATTGCCGCTTCGTAGGAAGATTTTTTCCTTGAGTTTGAAGTTGATGAATTACCTGTTTTTCCCTCGCTTGAAAGTCAAGGATACCCAATCCGGTTTAAAAGGCTTCAATCAGCGTGGAAAGGAATTGTTTTTAAAGACTCAAATCTCTGCTTTTCTGTTCGATATGGAATTTTTGGTTTTGGTCAGTCGCTCTAAAGACATTCGTTTTGAATGGATTTATGTCCAGCTGCGAGACGGGATTCAATTTTCGAGCATGAAATTCAAGACGATTTTGACCGAGTTGTTCAATTTTACATCGATCTTAATTCGCCGATTAATCTAAATCTATGCGCCCGCAAATCATGATTACCTTGGATGTAGAGGAGTGCGATATCCCCACAGAGTATGGCTATGATTTGCCTTTGGAGGAACAATTATCGGTTTCGCGCAAAGGGGTAGAATCTTTCATGGATTTGATGGATAGATATGAAATTCCGGTGACAATATTTTGTACGGGCGTTTATGCGGAGGCGAATGCGGATTGGATTAAGGCATTACATCCCCGACATGCTTTAGCCTCACATGGGTATTACCATGGGCATTTTGACCCGAAGACGGATTTGAAGTCGTCCAAAGATTTATTGGAAAAGCTCAGCGGAAAGCCTATATACGGCTTTCGGATGGCGCGCATGCAATATGTTCCTGAGGAAGAAATTGTGAAGTCGGGCTATACCTACCATTCTTCCTTAAATCCGACTTGGATTCCAGGTCGTTATGATCACCGCGATAAGCCTATGAAAGCTTTTTTTGAAAAGGGGCTTTGGCAGGTTCCCGCATCGGTCACGCCGCGGTTTCGGATACCTTTGTTTTGGTTGGCCTTTAAGAACTTTCCACTCTTACTATATAAGTACCTCACGCGCGCTTCCTTGCAAAATGGTTTTTTGAATTTGTATTTCCATCCTTGGGAATTTACGAATTTGGATGCTTATCCTTTGCCAGGGCACGTAAAGCGCGGTCATGAGGGTAGATTGTTGGAGAAAATGGAGCGATATTTACGCTGGTTGAAGTCGGAGGACTTAGGCGATTTTATAACAATGGATACTTATGTCGGTCAAATCAGCAAATCGTAATCCGTGGTATGCGCGATTCTATGTCTTACTCTTCATTTGGATAGGGGCGGGAATCTTTACAGGTTGGAAGCAGTATTCGCTTTCAGAGGTAAACTCACACATCAATAATTTTCAGATTTTCCGGGCGAGTTTTGGGCATTTTGTTCAAGGCATGCATTTGTATCCCTTGTATCCTCGGGAGTATTTTGACTTGTATCTATATGGTCCAGCCTTTGCTATTTTGATGGCACCCTTTGCTTATTTGCCTTTAGGCTGGAGTGTGGTGGTGTGGAATGCTTTGAATGCGGGGATGTTGTTTTGGGCGGTTTGGAATTTGCCTTTAGTCCAAAAGCAGCGTGCTTGGATATTATGGATTATTCTGAATTCTACGATCACGGCGCTGTTGAATACCCAGTTTCACGCCTTGTGTGTGGCGATGATTTTGTGGAGTTATATCCTCATGCAAAGAGGCAAATTAGGTTGGTCGGCTTTATTGATTGCCTTGGGAGTATTCATTAAGTTTTATGGCATTGTAGGTTTAGCATTTTTCTTTTTCACCAAAGAGCGTTTTCGCTATGCGGCCTATTTGCTGTTTTGGTTTGTGGTGGTATTTCTTTTTCCGTTTCTATTTGGCGGTTGGGATTATACCTGGCAATGTTACCAGGAATGGATGGAGGTTTTGTCGCATAAAAACACCTTGAATGTAGATATACGAAATTTAAGGACGGATGTATGTGTGATGGGCGTGTTCCGACGGATCACGGGGGATGGGACTTTGTCGAATATGTGGTTTTTGATTCCTTCTATGTTGCTATCGGCTTGGGTATATTTTCAGCCGAAGAAATGGTTTCATGTGGATTTTCAGTTGCGATTGATGGCTCTGGTGTTGATTTATTTAATGTTGGCCAGTACAGGCACAGAATCTCCAACTTTAATTATGGCCTTTCCGGGTGTAGGACTTTGGTTTGTTTTGGGCGAAAAATCGCGTGGGCGCTGGATATTGTTTGTAATCACTCTGTTGATTTCGAGTTTTTCTCCGACAGATTTGTTCCCGAGGTTTTTGCGTGAGGCCTATGTGAATCGCTATGCGTTGATGATATTGCCTCTATTTGTTGTGTGGCTGAGCTTGTTGTGGGATTTGCGCAAGCCTTTGCAGGAGGATTAAAGGAAGATTACTTCTTTGATGACGGTTTTGCCGGCATGTTTATTAATTAATTCAATCATTTTTTGTTTCGCCATGACCAGTTCCTTTTTCAGCGGGGCTGAGTCGATTTGCAGGTATAATTTCTGGTTTTTCGCGTAGACTTTGGTGGTTCTGGCGGCGATGGGTTTGCCCATAATTTCGGCCCAATTCGCTTCGATCGAGGTTTCGTCGAACTGGTTCTGGAGTTTATAGACACGTAGGAGTGCGTCAATCGCGTCTTTTAGCGGTTGGCTATCGTTTTTACGCGTTGCAGCACGGGGTCCTTTGGGGCTAAATGGCGAGTCCATGGAAACAAATTTGGGAAGACAAATGTACAGTATTTTGGTACTTTATGGCGTGTAAATAGGTTTAAATTAATTTTTTTTGAAAATTTTTTAAAAAAATAATTCTCAAAAAAGTACCTAATAATGGGGGGATTTTTGGTTAAAATATCAAGATAATACAATAGCGATGTGGGATAGGGGGGAATTTTGGCAAGGGAGGATAAATGCAGGTGTGCAAATTAATTGAGAATTCTATTACTTTTGCCTTTACCGAAAAAAGTTGTGGAGGCAAAACCTATGAAAACTACTCCCGCATTTTTCAACAAGTTTTATTAACAAAAAAATAATTCTTTAACCCCAAATTACCAAACTAATGAGTACACAACAACCAAAGCCAGCTGCTAAGCCAGCTGCAACTGAAAAAAAATCAGGTGGAATTTCTGCCGGTTTAATTCTAATTGTTCTTTTTGCCATTGCATTAGCTATTTACAACTTTGTAATGGGAGATCCTTCTCACTTTGAAGGAGGTACTACAGAAGGACACCCACTACCAGGCGATTACTTTGGTGTCGTTTACAAAGGTGGAGTAATTGTGCCAGTTTTGATGACTTGTTTCTTAACTGCATTAACATTTTCTATTGAGCGTTTATTCACAATCGGTAAAGCAAAAGGTACTGGTGATGTTAACGCATTCGTACGTTCAGTACAAGCGGCTTTAGACAAAGACGATGTTGAAGGAGCTTTGAAAGCTTGTGATAAGCAAAAAGGTTCAGTAGGTAACGTTACTTTATCTGCTATCAAAAAATACAAAGCGTTAATTTCTGAGTCTTCTTTAGACAAAGAGCAAAAATTAGCTGCATTGAGCAAAGAAGTTGAAGAAGCTACTTCATTGGAATTACCAATGTTAGAGAAAAACTTGACTATCATTGCAACATTGGCATCAGTATCTACTTTGATCGGTCTATTAGGAACGGTAGTTGGTATGATCAAGGCCTTTGCTTCATTAGGTAACTCAGGTGGATCTACAGATTCATCAGCGTTAGCGAATGGTATCTCTGAGGCCCTTATTAACACTGCGTTAGGTATCGGTACTTCAGCGATCTGTATCATTGCATACAACGTATTTACAGCGAAAATTGATGAGTTAACTTACAGCATTGATGAAATCGGCTTAAGTGTTAACCAAAACTACGCTACACATCACAATTAATATTTGAACTGATTTAGGGGCTTTGCCCTTTCATTCAATTTTATTCACTGTTCAAAAAAATAATTGTTATGCCAAAAGTTAAAGCTAAACGACATAGTGTCTCACTCGACATGACAGCGATGTGTGATGTGGCTTTCCTTCTTTTGACGTTCTTCATGTTAACCGCGAAGTTCCGTCCAGAAGAGGCAGTTACAATCACGCCACCATCATCTATCTCAGAGAAACCTTTGAATACGAAAGATGGTATGCTGATGGTTAGTGTTTCACCAGAAGGAGGCGTTTATTTGGCAACTGATGATCAAATGGCAAGAGAGTTTATGTTAGAGCGTATGGCTAATCGCTATGGTATCGCTGTAACGGCTGAAATGAAGAAGAACTTTATGGCTTCGGAAATTGTAGGCTATCCTCTTGGAGCTATGCGTCAGGTGTTGAATATGAAACCTTCAGAAGCTAAAAAGCTAAGCAAGGGAATTCCAATTGATTCAGCTAATAACGAGTTATCGTATTGGGTGGGTTATGCGAAATTGTCTAATCCAGAGTTAAAGGTTGCTATTAAAGGAGATAAGGAGTCTAATTACAAAGTGTTTGCTGATATCATCGGTACTTTGCAAGCTCAGAACATCAATATCTTTCAATTGGTAACTGGTCCGGAAAATAAACCGAAATAAGTTTTCATTTTTAATTACAAACAGAAATGGCAGAAATAGATAGCTCCGGCGGCGGGAAGAAAGGCGGGAAGAAGCGTAGTAAAAAGATGTCGACCAAAATCGACATGACACCTATGGTGGACTTAGGCTTCTTGTTGATTACTTTCTTTATGTTAACGACTACGTTAGCAAAACCCGTTACCATGCAATTAAACATGCCTGATAAAACGGATACGAAGGAAACTTCACCTGTTAAATTATCGGAAACACTTACCGTGTGTCCAGATGTTGACAAGGTGTATTACTACCAAGGTATTCCTACTGAAGCAGGTACAGTAATGCAGGTGACCAACTATTCTGAGACAGGCATTCGCAAAGTGATTGCGGATCTTAAGGCGAAGGTTGGTTCTAATTTTACCATCGTAATTAAGCCTACGAAAAAAGCAAAATATCGTAATATGATTGATATGCTTGATGAGTGTGCGATTACCAACAACAAGCGTTATGCTTTGTTGGAGATTGATCCGGATACGGAAGCTTTGATTAAACGATCAGGTAAATAGACCTATTAAATTAATTTTAAATTAAACGAATATTATGTCACAAGTAATAAGCCAAAATGCTACTTTGGACGATATTATCTTCAAAGACAAAAACCGTGAATTCGGTGCTTTTGTTCTTCGTAAGACGTATCCCAAAGTAATGAAGCGGTCGGTATTACTAGGCTCTGCACTCTTTGTCGGTGCTCTTTTAATCGCAGCTTTCTGGAAACAGTTGACTGCAGAATCAGAAGAAAAGACTGAGGTGACTGCTGAAGTAATGAAACTGGATAAGCCAGCTCCAACCAAGAAGGTTGAGTTGCCTCCACCGCCACCGCCGCCACCACCCAAAGAAATTCCTAAGGTGACAACGACGAAATTCTTACCTCCTGAAATCAAGCATGATGAGGAAGTGACGAAGCCTGAGCCGCCACCTGAAGAAGTTCGTGGTAACACGGCAGCTGAATCTGTTAAAGGTGAATCGGAAACGTATGAACCACCAGTGGATCCAGATGCTAAAGGAACTGAGCCAGTTGAGCCGCCTAAACCAGCTGAAGATGAAATCTTTACAGCGGTTGAGCAGCAAGCAGAATTCCCTGGAGGACCCCGTGCATTCGGATCCTTCTTGCAGAAAAACTTACGTTACCCATCTGCTGCACAACGTGCAAACGTGGGAGGTAAAGTATACGTTCAGTTCGTTGTGAACACAGACGGTACTATCCAAGACGTCCAAGTTTTGAAATCTGTAGGTTTCGGTTGCGACGAAGAAGCCGTACGTGTAATTAAATCGGTACCAAGATGGACTCCTGGTAAGCAATCGGGTCGCCCAGTGCGTTCTCGCTTTACACAGCCGATCACGTTCGTGTTATCTGAGTAATTTTTATTTGAAGATTCATGTCAGACCTGCTAAATGTTATTTGGCAGGTCTGATTGTTTAAATTCCATTATGAAACGTTCCATGGCCATTTGGGTTAATATTTCTTTTCGTGTTTTTGTCGCCTTAGCATATACTTTATTGGGTGCTTATGTTGCCTTTTGGTCTTCATTTGATTTAGGTGAATGGGGGGGCGTGCAGATTACCCTTTTCTTAGGAATCCTATTTATGTTGTATGGATTGTTTCGGATTTGGCGCGCTTATTTGTATTTTCGAGAAGCTGATGAATCATCTAATTATGCTGAATATGAAGACTAAATTAATGGCCGGCTTATTGACTGCAATTGTCATGATGGGCTGCGGTACGAAAAAAAATGAAGTGAAAGATGGTCCTACAACTGGGACGATAAGTCTTGGGGTAGATGAGTCTTTCCAACGGGTAGTGGAGGCAGAAAAAGTGGCTTTTCGCGACAACTACCATTTTGCGAATATCAATTTGCAATTCAAGCCTGAGAATGAAGCGATTGCCGATTTACTCAATGACAAGGTTCGAGGTGTTGTTGTGACGCGGGAATTGACTGATGCTGAGAAGGCTGTGTTTACACGCGAGAAAATTACCTACCGTAGTTTTAAGTTTGCAGCAGATGGTATTGCCTTATTGGTTCATCCTTCAAACAAAGACACCTTAATTGGTTTAGATCAATTGAAGGCATTGCTTTCAGGCCAACAAAAATCATGGAAATCCATCGGTTCTTCGCGCGGAGGGGATGTTGAATTAGTGGTAGATAAGGCGAATTCGAGTAACATTAAGTTTCTTGTTGACCTGTTTGGATTAGGGAATAAAGGATTGTCGGTATCTGCTGCGGGTTCCAACAAAGAGGTAATCGAATATGTTAAATCACATCCGAATGCAATGGGAATTATTGGGTCGAATTGGATTAGTGATGGGGATAATCCTACTTCCCTTGGGTTTATTCGTTCGGTCAATGTGATGTCGGTCGCGAAGGAATCTTCGTTACCCAAGGCTGAATTTTATCAACCCTTTGGCTATAATTTGGCATTAAAGAAATATCCTTTACGTCGTGAAGTGAAGATTATATTAAAGGAATCTTATTTAGGTTTAGGGACTGGATTTGTCAATTATGTCTGTGGTGACATGGGGCAGCTGATTGTTTTGAAATCAGGCTTAATTCCTTTGACCCGACCTATCACGATTCGACAGTATCAAATCAGTCAATAATGGCTAATTTATGGCCTTGAATTTTGAATTTTTAGGAGAATTATTAGTATATTTGTGATTCTAAAATTATTAAACTTTTAAAGTAATTAGTTGAATTATTTCAATGTTTACGCCTAAGAAAAATACTATTTAAACAAAATTTTAATTAACAATGATGAAAATGAAATCATGGCTTTTGGGAGTTGGTTTGTTGTTGACCAATTTGGCTTTCGGGCAGACAGTTCAAGATGGTTTGCATATGATGGATCGCCATCAACCGAGCCGTGCGAAACAGGTTTTTGAGGGTTTAGTTGCTGCTCAACCTACAGGTGAAAATTATTTTTATTTAGGATATTATTTCTTGAATCAACGCGATTGGGATAATGCTCGTAAGGCATTTGAAGCAGGTAAAGCGGCTGATCCTAAGAACTATTTGAATCAAGTAGGTTTGGCTTCGATTTTGGTAGGTCAAAATAAGGTTAATGAGGCAAAGCCTGAGTTTGATCGTATTTTGGCGGAGACTAAGAATAAAAACGTTGATGTGATGTACCGAATTGCTGAAGCATATTCGATGTATTATATTTTGGGTAAAGAAGATTCATTCAATGCGAATAACAATGATCCTGCTGAGGCAATTCGTTTGATCGATTTGATTCAGGATCGTATGATGAAGGATAAGAAATTACCTACAGCCGATCATTACATTGTAAAAGGAGATGCTTATTTGATCAAGAATGATGGTGGAAATGCGGTAACTGCTTACGAAAATGCAATCGCACAAGAGCCACGTAACATCAAGGCAAAAGTGAAAATCGGTACGGTTTACTTACGTGGTAAAAACTACAAGGAAACTCAAGCTCGCTACAAAGAGGCGATTGATTTGGATTCTAACTATGCACCAGCATTGCGTAAGTATGGTGAGTATTTGATCGTAGGTAGCCAATACAAAAATGCTTCTCGTTATTTCCGTCGTTATTTGGAAAAAGCTGAAGCTACTCCTCAGGTTACTTTAGAAACCGCAAAATTATTGTTCTTGTCGAAAGATTACGAAGGAGCAATGAAATTTACGGATGAAGCTGATAAGAAAGGAGTTCAAGATAATGACATCTACCGTATGCGTGGATATTCGAATGTGGAGATGGGTAATTTCCAACAAGGTATCGACAACCTAGACGGTATGGTGAAGAAAGGTGTTAAGCCTTATTTCATGGATGATTTGTATTTTGGAAAAGGATACCAAGGATTAGGAAAAGATTCATTGGCATTAGTTTACCTTGAGCGTGCTGCACCATTGGATACGAACAATAACGTTTATTCAATCATTCATGATGTGCGTTACAAGCAAAAGCGTTATGCGGACGCAGCAGCAGCAGGAATGAATGCAATTCAATGGAAAGTGAAAAAGTCACAGACTGTTGGTTCTGGTGATTATTTCAAAGTTGCCATGGATTACTACTTGACATCTGCATTTATCAATAAGGCGGATACGATTGCTCGTCCAGCGATGGCGATGCGTGCTGATACAATGTTTGCGAAGGCGATTGAAATCAATGACAAATGGCCTCCATTCTATATCAACCGTGCACGTGCCAATAACCTAATTGATTACACAGGTACAAAATGGTTAGGTGCTCCTTATTATGAGAAATTCTTAGCTGCGGTGGAAACACAACGTTCTGAAAAAGGACAATACAAAGAAGATAAAAACCAATTATTTGAGGCGTATAAGTTCTTAGGTGGTTATCATTTATCGGTAACAAAGGATGAAGCCAAAGTGAAAGAGTTGTTCACGAAAGCGCAAGAGATTAAGCCTGACGATGCCGACATCAAAGCTTACTTTAATCCGGCCCCAGCGGGTGCTCCAGTTGCACCTAAAAAATAAGATTTTAAGAAGCCCAGCAATGGGCTTCTTTTTTTTAACGAACATGAATTATGGCTTACGCATTAATTACAGGAGCAAGTAAAGGCATTGGGAAAGAGATTGCAAATGAGCTAGCGATCAAAGGATATGATTTATTGCTCATCGCACGAAATTCCTATGAACTTCAAATGGTCAAGGAGGAATTTGAAAAGAAGTATGGCTTGAAGGTGGATTACCTAGTCGCCGATTTATCGGAAGTGGGTTCTGTCGATCGTATCGTTACTTGGGTCGAAGAAAAGCAAGTTGATTTACGCATCTTAGTCAATAACGCAGGTTATGGCTTGGTAGGTCAATTCGAAAAATATACGTTCGAAGAGAATCAAAAAATGATGCAGGTTAATATGCAAGCATTGGTTGAGATGTGCCAAAAGTTTTACCCTTATTTGGTTGGGAAAGGTCAAGCCTATGTATTGAATATTGCGAGTTCGACAGCTTACCAAGCGATTCCCAATATGAGTTTATATGCTGCAACGAAAGTGTTTGTCTTGAACTTCTCTCGTGGTTTATTCCATGAGTGGAAAGAGAAAGGAATTTCGGTTACGGTGGTGAGTCCGGGGGCTACAACGACCAACTTCAATGATCGTGCAAACTTACAAGATAAGGCACGCAAGGCTGCTGAAAAGGTGACGATGACACCTGCTGCGGTAGCCAAATTAGCGGTGGATGGGATGTTTGCGAAGAAGATCGAAGTGATTACGGGTATGGTCAATAAATTAGGGGCATTTCTGGCCTGGGTCGCACCCAAAGCCATCAGCGAAAAAGTCGCCAAAGGGATTTATGAATAAGTCAAAGGCCAGCGAAAGCTGGCCTTTTTTGTTGGTTGAGATGACATGTGAGCCTGCGACCAAAAGCCGTCCAGAAGTGTACGCACCGGACAGCGCTTCAATCCGATTTTATGTAATGGTATGTTTCGGTAATTTTTGTCAATCTGAAACAATGAATATTCGTCTAACACTTGACCATTTTTCCGTAAACATCTTCAACATGTACGTGCCTGATATGACATCTGCGAGTTCAATGCGCTGAATTTGCATGGAGTCACTCAGTTGCCAATGTTTGATACTTGTACCTTGTAGATTATATAATTCGACCTCAATGTTTTGAAGGGATTCCTGTATTTCGATTTGCATTTTTTCTCCTTTGTTTGGATTCGGATATACGTGTATTCCTGGATCATCGGTAGGAATACCGAAACTTGCTACTTGAAAGGGTGAATAACATTGAATGGGTGTGGCATCCGCGGTTTCATATTTTCGAATGGCTCTTACTTGAAATAATCCAGATTGTCTCATTTTGATTTGAGCCGTTGTATCCCAAAGTCGATTCTTATTTAATATCCATTCATACCTAGAAATGGGTTCTTGGTTGGATGCTATAATAAAGTAAATCCCTGAACGAATGAGTTTGGGCATCCAAGGGTTTTCTTGGGCTATGACTCGAATGGGAAGGCTAGGTGGGGACCAACAGCCATATTCGTTCTGTGTTTTTAGGTAGATGACATCACTCGTTGCGACTTTGATGGAATCGCTTTTTGCGCCGGTACTCCAGTGGTACTCGAATGCCGGTGATGCATGCACAATAATGTATTCACCTAAACAAAATTGCTGATTGCTTGCATGAATGCTCGGCTGCTTTTCGTCGGGGAAATGGAAGGTTGTTATGGAGGTGCTGGGTGCAGACCAACAACCCATCGAATCCTGCCAAGCTACTTCGTAGGTGCTAGGATTATGGGAATAGATATTCGGTTTCGTTTCTCCTGAGGACCAACGGTAATTGATGCCGGTTTTATTTAGGGTCAATTTTGTCGAGTCACCCCGACAAAATCCTCCGTTTTTTTGTAAAAGGATCTTAGGTATCTCGGGTGTTGGGTTCACTTGGATACTTAATGTTTTGCTGGGATTTGACCAACAAGTTCCATCATCTGACACTTGGGCATGAACTTCAATATTGCCGGCTTGTTTGCCGAACACAATGAATGTTGATTCAACATTTTGTCCATTCCATAAATAGAAGGGATGTGAATCAACCGTACGGACTTGGGTGGAATCTCCGACGCAAATATGTTTGACAGTACTGACGAGTGCTGGCTGTGCAGGTTTGGGATGTACTTCGATATAAATGGATTCGCTTCGATAGGTACAGTTATTTCGCTGAATGATGGCTTGGTAATTGCCCGGTGCGAGTACTTCGTTTAGATAGTTTTGCTGTGTAAAAAGATGGCCATTATATTCCCATCCAATCATGTTGGCGCCGTTCGGTAATTGAATACCTAGGCTAGTTTTTTCGCCCTCACAAACGAAATTCTGGTAGTTGGTCTGTATGTTTATTTCAGGTGGATTCAGTCCGGGAAGAAAAATATGTAAAGGTTCGCTGATGCTTTCAGGACAGGTGATATGGAGTTCCGTGTTTTCGGGAATGTAGGATTCGAAATCATTGCTTACTAAGGTTGTTTGTCGGTTTATGGTGATTTGCGTATTCATGGGGCAGCCGCTTACATGCAAATTATATGTCGACGCTCCGCAGTTTTGGCGGAGTTGATAACTTAATTGGACGCGTGGTAATGGCTTTGATGTTGTGTCAACGGGAGGTGGATTAACAATTGGGGGCGGGTTGGTGTTTGTAGTATCTACGGGGTTACATGCTGCGGCCGAACGAATTCGGACAGCTATGGCAGTACGATCACTTTCACATCCATTGATTTTTTGAGATACATAGCGAGTTAAGGTGCTATTTTCAGGATTTGCGGCGGAGGAATAGGTCGTTGCAGTACTCATTGGGCTAGTACTTGTGGCATTCTGATACCAAATATTATTAACCCCTCCACTTGCTTTAAACGTAATCATAAGGCCTGGGCAAATTTCTGAGACAGTTCCTGCATTTTCGGGTGGTGCTGGCTTTGGAAATGCTTGTGCTTGCGTTCCAGCAGATAGAGGACTTTCGCATCCGGCGTTGTTGCAAGCGGCGAAGTAGGTTCGCGGATTTTCGTCGGTATGTGTTACGAGTAAGCGCGCGCCTGATCCGATGGGATTTCGCTGGGCATCATACCATTGTGTTGTATAGGGTGAACAGCCGGAGGCATTGACGGAAAAGGCCTGATTGATACACCCTGAATAGGTGTTTGCTGCGTGGCGGGGTATGGGGCTAAGTTTGATTTGTAAGGTGATTTCGGGTGAAGTCCTTGGGCATGTGGCGGTTTGATTCTGATTACTTGTTGAACCTTCATTATCGTTATTCGGGCTGACGGTAAAGTCAATGCGAATTTTGAATTTCTGTCCATCCAGATTCGCGCTGGCCTGCGTGATGCGTAATTGATTTTGTTGGCTCCCTTGAAATTGGTTATCATCTACCAAATCGCTGAATGCTCCTCCATTGACTGAGCGCATCCATTGAAATTGCGTTGAACCTTCGGTTTGTATGGATTCTAAAATTCCATTTCCTCGTTCGCAAATTGCGGGGTTCAGGATGGAATTGATTTTGCGTAGTTGTATGCTTGCGGGATTTGAATAAACGAAGCAGCTCCCGATACCCACTTTCACCCTGTATTGCGTCCCTGTTGGATTAGCTGTATTTCCCGTGGGCATGATTTGGTAATTCGCTTGTGTTGCCCCTGTAATTGCTGAGAAATTCGCATCCTGAGGTCTTTTCTTCTCCCATTGGAAAGTTGTCCCATTACTCCCCACGATCATCCGAATCGAGTTACCATCGCAGTCGGCCTGCGACTGGGGTTGTTGGGTTATGGTGGGGCATTGGGAGAATGCGAGGAAGGGGAGGAGGAGGAGAAGGAGAAGTTTCATTTTATTAGGGTTAGGTTTTATAGCCCCAGACTTAAAAGAGTCCGAAGTCCGGAGTCCGAAGTCTAGGGTTATCAGGTTTGTTCGCCTTCGGCGCTCCCTAGGCCAAGGCCTAGGGTTATCTAGGTTTTCTTCGCCTTTGGCATCCCTAGGCTAAAGCCTAGGGTTATCAGGTTTGTTCGCCTTCGGCGCTCCCTAAGCCTTGGCCTAGGGACCCCCAGACTAAAGTCTGGGGTTATAAGTTTGGTTTGCCTTTGGCTGCCCCAGAATAAGGTCTGGGGTCATAAGCTATTTATAACCTCAGACTTTAGTCTGAGGATTTCTACGTGAAAATAAACCGAATGCTCATGGCATCTCATTCTCAAAATGAATCCCATCGCAGATTATCAACTAAACGATAAAAAAAAGCCAGCCCCCGATCATCGGAGGCTGGCAGGAAAATCAATAAGATGATAATTTTAGATATCGCAGATGCCAACGGCCTGAGCAAGGGAAGCCATTTTGTCTTCGCGAGCCGGAATGAATTCCTGGCCAATGTATCCTTTATATCCTGTGTCGTAAATCGCTTTGATGATCGCGCGGTAATTCAATTCTTGCGTGTCATCAATCTCATTACGTCCAGGAACACCACCGGTATGGTAGTGGGAGATGTATGGATAGTATTTCTTAATTGTTGCAATTACGTCCCCTTCCATGATTTGCATGTGGTAGATGTCGTAAAGCAATTTGAATTTATCTGAACCCACCATCTCACAAAGTGCTGCGCCCCATTCAGTTGTATCGGCTTGGTAATCTTTGTGATTGACTTTGGAGTTCAATAATTCCATCGAAATCGTCACATCGTAACGTTCCGCTGTTTTCATGATGCGTTGTAAGCCTTTCTTGCAATTGATCAAACCATCTTCATCGCTCATGCCATCGCGGTTTCCCGAGAATGTGATGATGTTTTTTACGCCTGCTTTTGCAGCTTTTGGTATGATATCTTCGTAGAAACCGACCAAAGCATCGTGGTTTTTGACTTTGTTAAAGAAGTTTGGGATGTTCATGCCCGCCGGGTATTTACCCCAACCGATTGCCGCGGTCATGTCGTATTTTTTCAAGATGTCCCATTCCTCAGGACCCGTTAATTCAATAGAAGATAAACCAATGCGTTTGGCATTCACGATTAATTCCTCAAACGGAATTTTATCATAGCACCAGCGACAAGCCGAATGCTGTACTTTGCCTTTTAGGTCTGCACCCACGGCGATATCCGCTTTCTTGAAACGGTCCTCCATGGACGAACCGAATAATCCCAAACCGGCTAATCCTGCCGAGCTTTTAAGGATTTCTCTCCGACTCAAATTGTTTTTCATAGTCTTTGTTTGATAGGTTTAATTGAAATTTGCAAGCATGCTCGCCGTTTGGTAAGCAATCTTTTCATTGTATGCGCGCGCGATGGATTTGTAACGAAAGAGATCGATGATGGTACCGATCAACAAAAAACCACCCGTAAAAAAATAGAGCAATCCCAATCCGATTCGATCCGTGATGAAGCGTTGAAGCCCAGCAAAACACACAAATCCGGCCAACGTACATACCAAAATCAAGACCGGATCGCGGCGCTTGCTCAGGTAAATCGACATGAATTGCGATTGTTGCTCCTCCGACATCCCCTGTAAAATAGGCGTAAGGCCATTGGCTTCTGCCAAATCTAAACTAGCCAATTGGGGAAGGATGTTCGAGTTCATCAGTGAAAAATCAGATTCAAGCTGTTAGTTACGAAAATTTCACTTAGCTCAAAAATGATTCCCGGGAAAATTCCGAAAATGATACTTAGGATGCCTAATCCGAAAAGGCTGAACTTCTCGAGTAAGGTCAAATCAGGTAATTCCCAAGTGCTTTCGCGAACAAAATAATTGCCTAAATATATCTTTTGGAAGGTCCATAATAAATAGCCTGCGCCTAATAAGATGCCCAATCCACCTAGGATGGCATAAATAGGAGTTAGATGCGTGCTCGTAAAAGCTCCCATTAAACTGAAAAATTCGCCGATAAACCCAGAGAATCCTGGTAAGCCCAATGAGGCGAAAATCGCGATGCCGGATACGACCGTGAACCAAGGCATTTTGCTTGCTAGGCCGGAGAAATTGTCGATTTGGCGATTGCCTGTCCGACTGTATAACACGCCTACCATTAAGAATAATGAGGATGATAAAATTCCATGGGATAATAATTGGAAGATGGCACCTTGCCAGCCTTCTGGGGTGAAGGATGCGATTCCGACCAACACAAATCCCATGTGTGATACGGATGAATAAGCGACTAATTTCTTTAAATCCGTCATGGCTAAGGCATTGTATGCCCCATAAATGATGGACAAAACGCCTAATCCCGCCATGATGCTCGCCGCGTCTACAGCCTCCGTAGGAAAGAATGGAATGGCCATACGCAACCAACCATAAGCCCCAATTTTCAATAAGACACCAGCCAATAAAACTGAAATAGGCGTAGGGGCTTCCACGTGTGCATCCGGTAACCACGTGTGCAAAGGAACCAAAGGCAATTTGATCGCAAAGCCGATGAACAATAACCAAAATCCCCAGGCACGTCCCGATAACCCGCCTAATAAGAACCCTGATTGTGGACTGAAAATGTTATTGGGTTGGCAGTTTTTGGGATCACTTAAAATCTGCAAATCAAAACTATGTACGATTTGGTTGGGTGCAATTTCATGGGCAGCTAAAGCCGTTTGTATGGATGATAAATCATGAAATCCCAAGTTTGGAAAGGCTAATGCCGTTTCATTCGGATCCATGTAGGCCAAAGCGATTCCCAACATTACAATTAGAATGAATAGCGAGCCTACTAACGTGTATATGAAGAATTTCAACGACGCATAATTCCGACGCGGCCCGCCCCAAATTCCGATTAAGAAATACATCGGTAATAACATGAATTCAAAAAAGACATAGAATAAGAACATGTCTCGCGCTAAAAAACAACCCATTAAGGATGCGTTCAATAGCAACACCAAGGCATAATAGCCCTCGAGTTTCTCATGGATGTCTTTTGAATTCCATAATGCGACAAAGCTTATCAAACCCGTTAGTAAAATCAATCCGATACTTAATCCATCCACACCCAAGGAATAATGGGAGACAAAATGTCCTAGACTTCCCAGGTTTAGGTGGATCCAGTCGAAGGATTCTGTTGATTGAAATCCAGCCTGCGCAGGGTCAAAAACCAAGGCGATTTTGGCCAAAATTAAAAGCTGAATGCCTGCCACCGCGATGGCTATTAGCCTTGCATAGCTTGCGCCTAATTTTCCAAACCCAACCACGAGGGAGGCAATTAGCGGCAATAGAATGATGTATGATAAGTTTCCCATTAATACAAAAGGTAAATTAGGATGAAAACCAAAGTAAAGAATACCCAGAA
>Ga0228701_1000165_pt1 | contig 67670 bp, 7 predicted proteins | sample McNCre117_Aug_MG_2_FD_178017 | JGI IMG/M metagenome (GOLD analysis project Ga0228701, IMG submission 178017) | Freshwater microbial communities from McNutts Creek, Athens, Georgia, United States - 11-17_Aug_MG | ecosystem: Environmental > Aquatic > Freshwater > Creek | place: USA: Georgia... | reverse complement strand
AGGTGATGGTGCTGCCCGTGAACGTGGTGCTGCCCAACAAGGTCACCATGTCGTTGTAGGTTTGTGCGCCACTGGTGCGAACGGTGGCGGTGTTGATCACCACCATGCCACCGGTGTTGGTCGTCAACGTGGTCAAAGGCGTGGTGCCGCCCACTGCCCCATCAAAACGGGTGGTGCCGGAGGTGTTCACCGCCAAGGCGTATGCACCATTCACGGTGCTGCCCAGCGTCACATTGGCTGTGCTGGCGGTCAGCGTGGTGTCGTGGCCCAAGGTCATGGCGCCGTTGTAGGTTTGCGCGCCTGTTGTTGTCACGTTGCCGTTGTTCAAGGTGGTCGCGCCATTGACGGTCAGCGCATACGCACCGGACACGGCGCCCGACACCGCACCATCAAACGTCACGCCAGAGGCTGTCAACTCGGTGTCGTGGCCCAAGGTCACGGTGCTGCTGTAGCGCTGTGCGGCGGTGCCAGTGTTCACGGTGCCACCGTTGAGCGTGACCGCGCCGTTCACCGTCAAGTTGTGAACACCCGTGACAGCGTTGTCCAACGTCACGCCAGAAGCAGTCAGCACGGTGTCTGCACCCAAGCTCACCGCGCCCATGTAGTGCTGTGCAGCGCTGCCGGTGTTGACGCTGCTGCCGTTGATGGCGGCGGTGCCATCCACAGTCAAGGCATATGCGCCCGATACTGCACCACCGAAGCTCACATCCGATGCGGTGAGCGTGGTGTCATGGCCCAGCGTCATGGCGCCGCTGTAGCTTTGTGCGGCCGTGCCGGTGTTCACACTGCCACCGTTCAAGGTGGTGGTGCCGTTCACGCTGAAGCTGTAGTTGCCAGACACGGCGCCGTCCAACGTCACGCCCGACGCGGTGAGCGTGGTGGTGTTGCCGAGGCTCACGGTGCTGCTGTAGTGCTGTGCGGCGGTGCCGGTGTTCACGGTGCCGCCGTTCAAGGTGGCGGCGCCGTTGACCGTCAACGCATGCGCACCCGACACCGCGCCACCCAACATCACGCCTGTGCCGGTGAGTGTGGTGTCTCGACCGAGCGTCATGGCTTCGCCATAGCTTTGTGTGCTGGTGGTCGTCACGGCGCCGCCGTTGATGGCCACCGTGCCTCCTGCATTGGTGCTCAAGGTGCGCAGCGCATATGTGCCACCCACGGCACTGCCAAACGTGGTGGCGCCACTGCTGATCACGCTCAAGGCGGATGCACCGCTGGTCGAGCTATCCACAGCACCGACAAAGCTCACACCCTTGGGCGTGTTGGCGCTGCCTGCGGTCAACACCGTGTCACGCACGAGTGTGGCGGTGCTGCTGTAGCTTTGCGCGCCCGTGGTGGTAAGGGTGCCTGCGTTCAACACCGCTGCACCCACCAAGCTCAAATCGCCCGCACTCACCACCGCGTCGTTGAAGGTGATGCTGCTGCCGGTGAGCGTGGCGTCGCCCAACAAGCTCACGAGGTCGTTGTAGGTTTGTGCGCCGCTGGTGTGAACGGTGTTGGTGTTGATCAACACCAAGCCACCGGCGTTGGTCGTCACGCTGGTGAGCGATGTTGTGCCACCCACCGCACCGTTAAAGGTTGTGGTGCCAGAGGTGTTCACCGTCAAGGCATAAGTGCCGTCAACGGTGCTGCCCAGCGTCACATCAGCCGCACCGGCATCCAGCGTGGTGTCGTGTCCCAAGGTGATGGCGCCGTTGTAGGTTTGTGCGCCTGTCGTGGTGACACCACTGCCGTTCAAGGTGGTCGTGCCATTCACGGTAAGGCTGTAGCCGCCCGCGCCCGATACAACAGCGTCAAACGTCACCCCTGAGGCTGTGAGTTCGGTGTTGGCCCCCAAGGTCACGGCTTCGCCGTAGCTTTGTGCGCCGGTGGTTTTGACCACAGCGCCGTTCATCACCAAGGTACCGCCTGCGTTGGTGGTGACGCTGATCAAGGCGGCGCTGTCACCGAGTGTGTTGCTCAAGGTCGTCACGCCGGTGCTGTTGAGCGCCAAGCTGTAAGCGCCATCCACCGTGCCGCCCAAGCTGATGGCGCCAGAGCCTGCGCTGAATACGGTGTTGCCTGTGAGCGTGACGGGGGCTGTGCCCAAGACGATGGCGGCGTTGGTGGTGCCAATCGCGCCTGCGGAGCTGATGGCCATTGGTGCCGTAGCTGTCAAGCCGCCTGCAAAGGTCAGCGTGTCGCTGTCGGCGTTGCCGAGCACCAAGCTACCCGTGTTCAAGAACGTGGTGGCTGCACTGGTGCCGTTGATGTTGGTGGCGCTACCCAGCAGTTCCACGTTGTAAGCATTGGCCGTGGTGGTCAACACAGGGGTGGTCAAGTCGTTGGCAAAGCTCACCGTCTTCCCTGACACGGTGTTGCTCAACACCACGCTGGTGCCCGTGGTCACCGCGCTGTTAAAGGCTGCGCCGAAGCTGTTGGTCAGGGTCAAGGTTTTCAGTGCCACGCTTTGGCCCACGCCACCCAGCACGCTTACCGCGCCGGTGCTGCCTGCATTCAGCGTCAACGATTGCATGTTGGCTGTTGTGCCATTCACTGCGCCGCCCAGTGTGAGGTTGCCACCGGTGGTATTTAGCATCAGGTCGTCGCTCAAGGTGAGCGCGGTGTTGCTGTCGCCCAAACTCAGCGCCTTGTTTGTGGTGTTCAACGTACCGGCTGCGCTGACGGCGGTAGGTGCTGTGGCCGTCAAACCACCCGCGAAGGTGAGCGTGTCGCCTGCAGCGTTGCCCAGCACCAAGTTGCCGGTGTTCAAGAAGCTGGTGGCTGTGTTGGCTGCGCTCACGTTCGTCGTTGCGCCGAGCAGTTCCACGTTGTAGCCGTTGGCGGCGGTGGTCAACACAGGCGTGCTGAGGCTGTCGGCAAAGCGAATGGTTTGGCCTGCTACTGTGTTGCTCAACACCACGCTGGTACCCACGGTCACGGGGGCTGCAAAGGTGGCGCCGTTGCTATGCGTCAAGGTCAAGGTTTGCAGCGATGTGCCCTGCCCCATTGCACCCACCACGCTCACTGCGCCGGTGCTGCCTGCGTTCAGGGTCAACGATTGCGTGTTGGCGGTTGTGCCGTTCACCGCACCGCCCAGTGTGAGGTTGCCGCCCACGCTGGCGTTGCCACCCGTGGTGTCGAGTGTGAGGTGGTCAGCCAGTGTGAGCGCGGTGTCGCTGTCACCCAAGCTCAGCGCCTTGTTGGTGGTGTTCAACGTACCGGCTGCTTGAACAGCGGCTGGGGCTGTGGCGGTCAAACCGCCAGCGAAGGTGAGCGTGTCGCCTGCTGCGTTGCCCAGCACCAAGTTGCCGGTGTTCAAGAACGTCGTCGCCGTGTTGGCTGCGCTCACGTTCGTCGTTGCGCCGAGCAGTTCCACGTTGTAGCCATTGGCCGTGGTGGTCAACACAGGCGTGCTGAGGCTGTCGGCAAAGCGAATGGTTTGGCCTGCCACTGTGTTGCTCAACACCACGCTGGTACCCACGGTCACGGGGGCTGCAAAGGTGGCGCCGTTGCTATGCGTCAAGGTCAAGGTGCTCAAAGGCACCGTGTTACCCACTGCACCCGAGAACAACACCACACCATTGGTGCCCGCGTTGATCGTCACAGCTTGTGCGTTGTTGGCTGTGCCGTTCAAGGTCTTGGCAAAGGTGATGTTCGCACCCGCCGCCAACGCACCGTTGTTGGTGGTGTCAAAGGTGGTGTTGGTCATCAACACGGCGGCGTCGGCGATGTAGATGGAGTTGGGGCTGCTGGTGCGCACCGTGCCGCCGCTGAAAGTGCTGCTACCTGCGGCATCGGTTTCAAAGTGTGCGGGGGCTGTGGTTGCACCGATTGCGCCGGTGTACGTGGTGGCACCGCTGTCGGCCACCATCACGCGCGATGTGCCATCGAGCGTGCCGCCAAACGTCATGCCCACGCCCGTGAAGGTGGTGGTGCTGGTAGACAAGCCGCCCACTGTCACACTGCCGTTGTAGGTTTGTTTGTGGCTGCCCGCGTCCACGGTGCCACCGTTGACCACGGTGGCACCGTTCACGGTCAAGTCGCCAGCAGCTATAACGGCACCGCCAAAGGTGGTAGTGCCAGCGGTGATGGTGCTAGACCCACCAAAGCTCACGCTGCTGCCAAAGTCGAACGAGGCGGCGCTCAGGATGTTGGCGTGTGTGAACGTCAACGGTCCGATGAAAGTCATCGCACCACTGCTGCTAATGTCCCCATCCAACGTGGTGGGACCTGTGCTCAACAGACGCAAGCGGTACTCGCTGGCCGACACAGGGCTGGCCACATGCAAGCTGCCCGCGCCACTGTTGATGTCGGTCATCTCAGCCAAGCTGATGGTGCTGTTGGCGTTGCCCAATGCAATGGCCGCATCATCGCTGTGCAGCACACCCGCCAGCGTGATGGCGCTAGGCGCTGTCGCTGTCAAACCACCTGCAAAGTGCATGTCGTCAGACTCAATACCGCCCAACTGCAAAGCGCCTGTGTTGGCAAAGGTGGTGGCGTTGGTCACGCTCACTGCGCCGCGCAACGTCACAGCAAACGGCTCAGCCGCTACAGTGAGCGTGGGCGTGGTCAAGCCACCGTTGAAGGCAATAGCGTGGGCATCCACGGTGTCGGTCAACACCACGCTGGTGCCGGTGGTCACCGCGCCAGTGAATGTGGCGGTGTTGCTGTTCAGCACCTCTAAGGTCTTCAGCGCTGCGGTGCCACCCACCACGCCTTGCACGCTGATGTTGCCCAAGGCACCGGCATCGAGCGTCAAGCTGCGTGTGTTGACGGTGTCGCCATTCACGGTTTGCATGAATTTCAAATCACCGCCGGTTTGCACCGTCACATCGGTGAACACTTTCACGATGTCGTTGAACACCGCGCTGCCCGTGGTGTGAATGCTGCTGCCCTTGAGCTGTGTTTCGCCTGCGGCGGTGGTGAGCGAATCGGTGGTCAAGCTCAGCAACGGTGAGGTGCCGCCAATCACACCGCCCAACACCGTGGTGCCGCTGTCGCTGAGGGTCAGTGCTTGTGTGCCATCCACGGTCGATAACAAGGCCAAGTTCACGCCCTGCAAGGTCGTGGCTGCGGCCAAGTGGATGGCATCGTTGTAGGTTTGCGCGCCTGTGGTCTTGATGCGTCCACCGCCCATCGACACGCTACCGGGTGCGTCGGTGGTGATGCTGGTGAGTGCTGTAGTGCCGCCCACTTCGCCGTTGAACGCGGTGATGCCAGCGGTATTTACCGCCAAGGTGTAAGTGCCATCGAGCGTGTCGCCAAATGTGATATTGCCTGCGGCCGTGCTGGTGAGTGTGGTGTTCGCGCCGAGGGTGGCGGCTTCACCATAACTTTGTGCACCGGTGGTTTTGACCACGCCGCCGTTGATGGCCACGGTGCCGCCTGCATCTGTGGTGAGGCTGGTCAGTGCAGCCGTGCCGCCCACAGCACCTGTAAAGGTGGTGGCACCTGCGGTGTTGACTGCCAAGGTGTAGCCGCCATTGAGCGTGCTACCAAAGGTGATCGCGCCGCTGCCTGTGCTGGTGAACGTAGTGGCGGCACCCAAGGTCGCCGCGTCGTTGTAGGTCTGTGCGCCGGTGGTGTTGACCACGCCACCGTTGATGGCCAAGGTTCCACCTGCATCGGTGGTGAGGCTGGTCAAGGCGGTGCTGTTGCCGACGGCAGCTGTGAAGGTGGTCGCGCCCGATGTGTTCACCGCCAAGGTTTGCGCGCCGTTCAAAGTGTTGCCAAACGTGATGGCACCGCTGCCCGAGCTGGTCAACGTGGTAGCAGCACCCAAGGTCGCCACTTCGTTGTAGATCTGTGCGCCGGTGGTGTTCACCACGCCAGCGTTGATGGCCACGGTGCCACCTGCATCGGTGGTGAGGCTGGTCAAGGCGGTGCTGTTGCCGACGGCAGCTGTGAAGGTGGTCGCGCCCGATGTGTTGACCACCAAGGTTTGCGCGCCGTTCAAGGTGTTGCCAAACGTGATGGCACCGCTGCCTGTGCTGGTCAACGTGGTAGCGGCACCCAAGGTCGCTGCGTCGTTGTAGATCTGTGCGCCTGTTGTATTGACCACCCCGCCATTGATGGCTACGGTGCCACCTGCATCGGTGGTGAGGCTTGTCAGCGAAGCAGTACCGCCCACAGCACCAGTGAAGGTGGTTGCACCTGAGGTGTTGACAGCCAAAGTCTGTGCGCCATTGAGCGTGCTACCAAAGGTAATCGCGCCGCTGCTTGTGCTGCTCAACGTCGTCGCAGCACCCAAGGTCGCGACTTCGTTGTAGATCTGTGCGCCGGTGGTGTTCACCCCACCGCCGTTGATGGCCACTGTGCCGCCTGCATCGGTGGTGACGCTGGTCAAGGGCGTTGTGCCACCCACGATACCTGTGAAGGTGGTGGCACCTGAGGTGTTGACGACCAAGGTGTAAGCGCCATTGAGCGTGCCGCCCAAGGTGATGTCGCCTGAAACCGAGCTGGCGAGCACGGTGGCCGCACCCAAGGTCACCGCGCCGTCGTAGGTTTGCGCGCCTGTGGTGTTGATGCTGCCCCCATTGAGCACAGACGCACCATGCAGCACCAAGCCCGCACCACTGCTCAACGCTTGGTTCACTGTGATTTGAGGCGCGTACACGGTAATGGGGCCAGCAATGTCCACCAAGCTGTTGAGGGTCACATTGGTCAAGTTACCCACCTTGCCCAAAGTCAAGCCTGTGAGGGTATTGGCATAGGTGTAGTTGCCAGTCACCAAGCTGCCAAAGCTGTTGGTGGATGGCTCAATCGTCACTGCGCCAGAGCCTGTGAAGCCGCTGGTGCTTGGCGCTGTGTTGTTGGTAAACACCACGCCCCCTGCACTGCCCGTGCCGGTGGCGCCGGTGTAGCTATTCACGCCCGTGAGCGTGAGAATGTAGGTGTCCAGCTTGTTGAGCTGGCCTGCGCCGCTGATGGCATTGGCCACCGTCACATCGGCGCTGTGGTTGAAGTTGAGTGTGGTGCCCGTGGCAATGCTGACCGTGTTGCTGCCCAAGGCCGCCAGCGCATCGGTGCCGTCACCCACGCTCAAGGTACCGCCCGACACGGTGGTGACGCCGGTGTAAGTGTTGGCTGCTTTCATCACCCACTTGCCGGTGCCGGCTTTGGTGAAACTGCTCACGCCTGCGTTGTTGGCCAACACGGGCGTCATAGTGTTGTCGTTCGTGTTGGTGCCTGTCAGGGTCAACAAACGGCCTGCTGTGCCGCTGTAGGTCAAAGCACCTGTGTTGGTGAACACCAAGGCGCCGGTGCCTGAAGCATCTACCGTCGCACCGCTGTCACCCAAGGTGAACAAACGGTCGGTGCTCACGCCTGCGCCCGTGTACTTGAGCGTGCCGCCGTTGATGACCAAATTGGCCGCATCGCTGCTGGACTGGCCGATGTTGCTGGCCACGCCGCCATTGGCCAGGCTGGCCACCGAGAGGGTTCCGCCATAAAGGTAAGACACGCCTGTGTAGGTGTTGGCCGCAGTGAGCGTGAGCGTGTTGCTGCCGTACTTGATGACGTAGCCTGTGCCGCTGATGGCCTTGGCAAAGGTGGTGTCAGCCGTTAAGTTGAAGCCAAAGCCCGCGTTGTTCACCACATCGGTCAGCACCGTTCCTGCGGTGTTCAGCTCCAAATAACCTGCACTCGCAGTGGTCAAGCCTGTGTAGCTATTCACACCGCGTAGATACAAGGCCCCTGCTCCCTGCTTGACCAAATTGGCAGACGTGCCGGACACGACACCTGACAAGATACTGCTCGTGCCGGTGTTGTCCACCGTCAGCGTGCGACCTGCGGCCAAGTTGATGCCATAAGCACCGTTCACATCCGCACCGCGCAACAGCACATCACCCGTGCTCGTGTTGGCGGTGGTCAGTGCGGCGTTGAGCGTGAGGTTGCCACCGTACAAACGAATCGGGCCATTGATGCTCAACGCAGTGCCCACGGTCAAGTTGGCTGTGTTGGTTGTTTTGCCGAGGGTGAAGCTAGTGGCAGCGCTGTCCACCGTGAACGTGGATGGCAAAGACACCGCGGTGCTGAACGCATCCCCAAAAGACTCGACATACACAGAACCGGTGGTCTTCACCGTCACAGGTGCATTGAAGTCGAGCTTGTTGCCAACAAAATAAATATTGGCCGACGAGCTGGTCACCAAACCACCAGTTTTGCTACCAATGAAGTTGGTTGAACCGCTTGGCCATGTACCAAACAACAAGCCTGTGTTTTCTCCAGTCAAATGGATTGCGCCACTTGCCGACAACACATCAACAAAACTCATGGACAAGTCCGTGGGTGACGTGCCCACCGCCTTGCCGTCGATCGTGACCGAACCTGTCCCTGTAGCCGCAATCACCATACGTCGGGTGTCGTCTTGGGCCAACATCGACAAACCCACGCCTGAGGAGGTGGCGCCTGTGGAGCGTCCCACAATTTGGATGTCACCGTTTTGCGTGCGCAGCGTGCTGGTTACGCCAGCGATGCCTCGCCACGCCTGCAAGTCAATACCAACGGGGTACTGCGTGCTCGCGTTGGCCGTGCCCAACAAACGCAAGTTGCCTTGCAAGCCCGCGTCCACATTGATGCCTTGGTAAGCGATCAAGCCTGTGGGGCCATTGCCGCCGCCACCCACCACCGTGGTAATCATGCCTTGCATGCGAATGTCACCGCCGCCCGAGTACACCTTGATGTTGGCGTTTTGCGCAGTGTTCACAGCCTCAGTGCCGAGCATGATGCCGTATTGAATGCTGGTGCCACCATAGTTCACTGCATAACCATCGGGCCGGCCATCGCCAGCCACCAAGCCAGCAATCAGGCTGGCTGAGCCCGACGCCACACCACCATCATCCAAGCCACCGGCCAAGGTGATGACCCCGCCACTGGTGGCGTCAGACGTGGTGCTGCTTGCGCGATCAGCACTGCGGCGTGCGTCGAGCGTAGAACCTGTCTTGAGCATGATGCCGCCCGCACCCGATGCATCGCTGTCAGCCCAGAAGGTGATGTCGCCACCGTTGGTGGTCACCGAACGTGAGGCATCTAAAGTGATGCTGCCCGAGGCCTTGAACAACACCTTGGCACCCACTGCGCTCGATTGCACATCGTTGTTGATGAGCAAAGCGCCGCCATACAAAGCCACGGGGCCCGCAATGCTGATGGCCGAACTGCTGGTGATGTTTTTGGTATTGCCCTCTTTGCCCAAACGCACGCCGGTGAGCGTGTTGGCGTAGCTGTAGTTGCTGGTCACCGCCGCCGCAAAGCTCGCGCTGCTGGGCTCAATGGCCAAGTTGCCGCTACCTGTGAAGCCGGTGGTGGTAGGCATCGCATCGTTTTGGAACACCAAGCCACCCGCTACATCAGTCGCGCCGGTGTAGGTTTGCGTGCCTGTGAGTGTGAGCGTGTTGCTGCCCAGCTTGCTCAAGGTGCCAGCGCCTGAGATGGCGTTGCTCACCGTGGCGTCATCGGAACGGTTGAAGGCCAAGTTACTCGCCACGCTGACAGCGCCTGTGCCCAAGCTGCCCGTGGTGCTGCCGCTGCCAATTTGCAAAGTGCCTGCGCTTACGGTGGTGGCGGCATAGCTGTTGGTGCCCCCCAAGATCAAGGTGCCATCGCCGAGCTTGATCAGGTCGGTGCCGGTGATGGGGCCAACCCACGTCACGCTGCTGCCAGTTGCGGTGTTGAGTGTGCTGCTGCCCACCAAGGTCAGGCCACGGTTGGCGCTGGTGGCGGTGGTGAATGCGGGGTAGAAATACACCGAGGCGTTGTTCACCACCAGTTGCGCCGCTTGGGCGCTGGTGGGGGCGGCACCCAAATTGCTGTCGCTGCTGATGGCCAAGCTGCCTGCGTTCACATAAGTGGCGCCGGTGTAGGTGTTGGCGCCGCTCAAGGTCAGCGCGCCTGCGCCCTCTTGCTTGAGTTCGCCGCTGCCAGAAATCACGTTGGCAATGCCTATGGCGTTGCTGCGCTTGAACACCAAGGTGGCGTTGTTGATGATGTCGCCGCTGCCCAAATTGCCGCTGGTGGTGGCATTACCCACTTGCAAGGTACCTGCACTGATGGTGGTGGTGCCGGTGTAGGCACTGCCGCCAGTCAACACCCAGGTGCCCGCGCCTGCTTTTCTCACGTTGCCTGCGCCGTTGAGCAAACCCGCCATCGTCTTGGTGGTACCACTGGCGATGTCCACGCTCAAGGTGCCGCCCACCGTCAAGGTGGTGCCTGCTGCGCTTTCAAAACCGCCGAGCGTGGCGTTGTTGGTGACGACCAAAGAACCGTTCTTGAAATTCAAATTGCTCAAGGCCACCGAGTCTTGGTTGGTGATGCTATCGACCAACACAATGCCCGACAACGCGCCTGCGCTGCGGCCTGCCACGCTGTCGTCAAAGCTGATGGCTGCGCCGTTCGTGCCGCTTGGCACTAGCACGGTACGCACGTTGTTCAAATCAGGCACCACGCCGGTTTGTGTCAAGTGACCTGTGACGGCCCAGTTGGCAGGGTTGAACCACTCGCCCGACGCGCCGCCCACCCAAGTGACCGAATCCAAACGCGCCACATCGGCCGATGTGCTGCCGGTGCCCGACACCAAGTAGTTGGTGGCGTCAGTGCCCGTCAACGCCACGCCATACACGCTGATGGTTTTGCCTGTGGCCACGTTTTTGTCGGCAAAGCTGGCGGTGCGGTTGATGGTGAAGGTGTCGCCGCTCACTCGGTTGTCGGTGGTGGTCACAGTAGCCACGGCTGTGCCGTCATACGTGCGGTTCACGCCGGTGTAGCCCACCGTCAAGGTGCGCAAACCAATGCTGCCCGCGCCCGTGGCACTGGTGGGCAAGGTGTAGTTGGTGAGCGTGGTGCCGTTGTTGGCGGTGAAGTCTGCCGTGGCCAAGGTGGCGGTCACGCTGTTGGCTTCGAGCACGTTGCGGCTGTTGTAGGCGCCCAAAATTTGGGTCACGGTGGCGCCTTCGGTCGCACCACCCACCGTCACAAAGCCTGTGAGGTTGTAGTTGGCCGAGGTCAATGCAGCGTCGGTATTGCCGTCATACGTTTTTTGGATGGTGCCCGTCAATGCAGCAGACAACGCCTTGGGCGTGATGTTGGCCGAGGCACTGCCCGTGGCAGACACGCTGTAGTTGGCAGCGTCGGTACCGCTCAGGCTTACGCCCGTCACGTCAATCGTCACAGGCGACACGCTGCCGCTGGTGTACGCCACGTTTTTGTCCACAAAGTTGGCGGTGCGATTGACGGTGAGCACATCGCCATTCACATAGCCGTTGGCCGAGGTGAGGCTCGTGGTCACGGTGGCACCCAGCAAGCCGTCGTACTCTTTGGTCACACCGGTGTAGGCCACGGTCAAGGCGCGTGGGGTGATGTTGGCGGTGGTGCTGCCTGTGGCCACCACGCTGTAGTTGTTGGCATCCGCACCGCTCAAGGACACGCCGCTCACGCTCACGGTTTTGGCGCTGCCCACGTTTTTGTCAGCAAAGCTGGCAGTGCGGCTGATGGTCAGATCGTCGGGGGTACCGCTCACGCTCAAGCGGTCGTCGGTGGTAGTCACGGTGGCCACCGTGCCGCCGTCGTACACACGGTCTACGCCGGTGTAGTTCACAAGCAAGGGGCGTGGCGTGATGTTGGCGGTGGTGCTGCCCGTGGTGGTGATGGTGTAGTTGTCGGCATCGGTACCGCTTAGGCTCACACCACTCACGCTGACGGTTTTGCCACCCGCCACGTTTTTATCGGCGAAGCTGGCTGACCAGTTGACGATGAAGTCATCTCCTGCCACGCGGTTGTCGGTGGTGGTCACGCTGGCGGTGGTGCCTGCGTCGTACACCTTGTTCACGCCGGTGTAGCCGATGGTCAACGCGCGTGGTGTGACATTGGCGCTGGTGGAGCCTGTGGCAGCCACGGTGTAGTTGCTGGCATCGATGCCCATGAGGTTGACACCGCTCACGGCCACGGCTTTGGCAGTGCCCACGTCTTTGGTGTCAAACAACGCGCTGCGGTCAATCGTCAAGGTGTCGCCGGCCACGCGGTCGTCAGTGGTGGTCACCGTGGCGGCACGCACGCCGTCATACACCTTGTTCACACCGGTGTAGGTCACAGTCAGCGTGCGTGGCGTAACTTCGCCGTTGTAGCCCGTATAGGTGGTCGTGGGGTTAGGTGTGGGTGTTGCGCCGTCCACCAACACGTAGTTGGCGGCATCGGTGCCGCCTAAGGCCAAGCTGGTGAAGGTGTAGGTTTTGTTCGCGTTGCCGGTGACGTTTTTGTCGGCATAGGTACCCACGCCACTGAGCGTGACGGCATCAGAACCTACCAAGCCCACGGGCGACAAGATGTAGGAGCCCATGGCCGTGTTGCCGTCGTACACCTTGGTCACGCCAGTGGCGGTGGCCGTGACTTGCTTGGGCGTCACTTCATACGCGCCCACCACGTTGATGGTGTTGCTGAAGTTAGCGCTGCTGGTGGTGATGGCTGTCGCGCCCACGTTGTACGAGCCGACTTTCAAGGTGCCCGATGAGCTGTTGGTGCCGTTGCTAGCGCCAAGCGTGAAGCTACCCACCGTTGTGCTGCCATCGGTCACTGTCACTTGTGTACCGCTCACGCTGGCTTGATGTGCTGCCAACAAATCTGTCACTTGGTAGGTGGTCACGCTGTTGACGGTAGTCGACGACAGATAACCCGCGGCATTGATGTTGTAAGTTGGTGTGCTGCCATACGTGGCACTGGTGTTATCCACTTTCACCAAGAGCTGGCCCACGGGCACGATGGTGTAGCTGCCCTTGGCGAAGGTGATGTTGTAGTTGTTCGACGACACGCCCGAAGGCACCAACACGTTGTTGTAGGTGCCAGCAATGTCTTGGGTGTCCACGCTGTTGGCGTCAGCCGCCAACTGAACGCTGCGATCACGCGCAATCGTGGCGGTGCCGGTCAGCACGGCAGCTGTTTGGCCGCCCACAAAACCGTTGTAGCGCACGCCCGCGTAAGTGGTGTCATCGGCCAACGAGTAGAAACGTGAATCGTTGACGGCGGTCACGGTCAACGGTGCAGGCGTGATAGTCGCGCTCGATGCACCCCACACCAAGCGGTAGTTGGCCGCGCGTGCACCGGTGAGCTGCAAGCTGCCTTGAACCACCGACACGGTGCCTGCATCAGCGCTGCTAAACACGGGGCGACCGGCGAAGGTCAAACCACCGCTGATCAATTTGTCGGCAGCGAGTGCATCGGTGTAAAGCTGGGTGTTGTTGGCGCTGGTCACGGCTAAGCTGCCGTAACCGGTGGCGCCGTTTCCAACCAAGACCAAAGCGGGAGCGATCGACGTTGTGGCGTCGTACACCTTGGTCAAGCCAGCGGTTGCGGGCAGCGCCACATCCAAGGGGGTGATGCTGGCGGTCGTCGTGGCTTGGTGAGTGATGGTGTAGTTGCCCACGTCCGCACCGCTGTAGCTGCTGGTGAGCGTGACGGTTTTGCCCGTAGCAGCGTTTTCGTCGCTGAACACGCCGGTGGCGGCCACGTCAACCACGTCATTCGAGACCAATCCCGTTTTCGTCACAGCGCTCACCGACACGGTGGCCGCTGTGGTGTTGTCATAGGTTTTGTCAGAGACGGTGATGCCGCCGATGGTCAAGGCCTTGGGCGTGATGTTGGCCGTGCTGGTGGCTTGGTTGGTGATGGTGTAGTTGGCTCGGTCTGCGCCGCCATAGCTGCTGGTGAGCGTGACGGTTTTGGCAGTGCCCACGTTTTTGTCAGCAAAGGTGCCGGTGGCTGTGGCTGTCAGCACGTCGCCGCTGATGAGGCCGGCCAAGTACACATTGGTCGCGTCGACCGTGGCCGTCACACCGCCGTCGTACACGCGGTTGTTGGCCACAAAGCCTGACACCGTCAACGCTTTGGGTGTGATGGTGGCTGTGGTCGTAGCTTGGCCGGTGACCGTGTAGTTGGCCAAGTCTGTGCCGTTGTAGGTGCTGGTCAGGTTGACGGTGCGGGCAAGACCTGCGTCTTTGGCGGCAAACACGCCGGTAGTGGACACATGCAAATCGTCGCCCACCACTTGGCCGGTGAACACAGCGTTCGTCGTGCTGACGGTTGCGCTGGTGGTGGCGTCGTACACCTTGTCATTGGCGGTAATGCCTGACACGGTCACGGCTTTGGGGGTGATCTTGGCGTTGGCAGTCAGGTCGCCCACGATGGCGTAGTTGCCTGCTTTGGTGCCTGAGAGGCCCAAGCTCGATGCCAACAAGGTGACGGTTTTGTTCACCACCGTGGCGCCGCTGTAGGCCACGTTTTTGTCGGCAAAGCTGGCCGATGCGCCGGTGGTCACCAGGCTGACGCTGCCGGTGTCTGCGCCGAGCACGCCGCTGAGCGTGCCAAAGTTGCCGATGGTGGCCACCACGCCACCGTCATAGGTTTTGTCGTTGGCGGCGACGCCGCTGAGGGTGAGAGATTTGGGGGTGATCTTGGCAGTTGTGGTGGTAGGACTGCCCGCATAGGTGTAGTTGTTCACGTCCGCCCCGCCATAGGTGCTGGTGAACGCCACCACTTGGGCAGCCAAGGCCGAGCCGCTGTAGGCCACGTTGGCACTGCCGAAAGTGCCGGTGGCAGCCACGGTGAGCGCATCGCCCGCCACCATGCCGTTGAACACGGCATTGGCCACGTTCAAGCTGGCGGTGTTGGTGCCGTCGTAGACCTTGTCGTTGGCCGAAATGCCGGTGACCGTTATGGCTTTGGCGGTCACTGTGCCGTTGCTGGCGGTCAAACTGCTGCCGGTGGTGAGGCCATAGTTGGCGGCATCTGCGCCGCTCAACGCCATGTTGCTGAGGGTGTAGGTTTTGTTGGTGCCTGCGTTTTTGTCGGCATAGGCACCTGAGCCACTGATGGTCACCACGTCGCCCGTGACCACGCCAATCGGTGTGCCCGACAAGCCTGCGATGGTGGTGGTGCCGTCGTACACCTTGCTGATGGTGGGCGTGGGCGCGAAGAACTTGGTGGTCACGGTTTGTGAGCCCACCACATGGATGTTGTTGTTGAAGTTCACCCCGTTGGAGGTGACCACATTGCTAGAGCCCCACTGGTACGTGCCCACGTTGAGCCAGCCCGATGTGCTGTACGTGCCATTCACCGCCACCGCGTTGAACGTGGCCGATGCGCCGCTAGTGTCAGTCACGGTCACCTGCCCTGCCCCGCTCACACTGGCGCTGCCTGCGCCGGTGTTGAGCAAGTCGACCACCGTGTTGTTGGACAACATGTATTTCGCCTCGGTCACACCGTAGGTGGGTGTGGTGGCGTACACATTGCTCACGGTGCCCAAGCGAACCAGCAGCTCGTTGGCGCCCACGATGGTGTAGTTGCCGTTGGTGTAGCTAAAGCTGTAATTGGTGGCAGCAGCACCCGAGGGCACCAACACGCCGGTGTAGCTGCCCGCCAAGCCCACGCTGCTATTGCTGCGCGCAATGGTGGGCAGCGTGGTGAGGTTGCCCGGGCCCTCGCCGTTGGCAAAGCCCACATACGTCAAACCGTAATAGCCAGACGTGTCAGCCAAGCCCACAAAGCGCTGGTCGTTGTTGGCCGCGATGCTCAACACCCGCTTGGTGATGTTGGCCGTCAAACCCGTGGGCTGCGTGAGCGTGTAGTTGCCCACCGCTGCGCCGGTGATTGAATCTGCCGCGGTCACGGCAACGCCGTTGGCTGCATTGGCGCTGGCAAAGGTGCCGGCTTGCACCAAGGTCAAGGCATCGTTGTTGACCACGCCCACCAAGCTGCCACCAGTCAGCACGGCGCTGGTCGTGCCGTCATACGTTTTGTTAGCCACGGTGGTGCCGCTCACGGTCAAGGCCTTGGGCGTGACGGTGATGGTGCCGGGTGTGGCGTAAGTGATGGTGTAGCTGCCGCTTGATGTGCCGGGTGTGACGGTGATGGCATAAGGCCCACCGCTCACCGTGGCCGTGGCAGCCAAACCGCCCGAGGTGACCACGGGGCTGACACTGAACACGTCAGCCAGCGTGGGCAAGGTGTACACGGGCGAGCTGCCTGCGCTGCTGGACAAACTGAGCACATCCGCTGCCGTCAACGTGCTGCCATATACCTTGGTGGCACTGGCCGTGACGGTGACCGACGGTGTACCCGTGAACAAATAACGGTTGCCTGTGACCGCCACGCTCGATGGCGCCATGGTGGCGTAAGTGGCGTTCCACACCGCACCGTTGGCGCTGTTGAGACTGCCAAATGTGTCGGTGCCCGGCGCATTGCTGTACACCAGCCAACGACCACTTGTGCCTGTGGCGCTCAGCGCAGAAGCACCGGCGTTGTTGATGAAATTGCCGGTGGCTGCCAACGCGATGTAGCCATTGTTTTGACTGTCAGTGATGGTGGCCCCTGAGTTGAGCGTGATGTTTCCGCCCGTCAGCAAGGCCACGTTGTCCACAAAGGTGTTGGCACCACCCACAGTAATGTTGCCTGCGTCAGACGCGCCCAACACGATGCTGCTGAAACCGTCTTTGAACACGGAAGAACCTGTGAACCAGCTGGATGTCAACGCCAACGTGCCGATACTGCCTGTGCCCAAGCCAATCGTGGCACCTGTGCTGTAAGGCTTGATCGTCAACTTGCCTGAAGACGCCACATTGCCCGTGAACGCAAACTTGTCGCCCACCAAGGTGATGTCAGAGGTGGAAGCTCCAGTGTTCAGGCCGGCTTTCAAACCCACATAGCCCGCAATGTCGACCGCGTTGAAACTTGAGCCGTAGCCTGCCCCCGTCAGCGTGATGGGGCCACCTGTAGACAACACCGATGCGCCTGCAGGCACCACGACGCCTGAGTTTTTAGCGCCGCTGCCCGTGATGCTGATACCCCCGCCGTTACTGGCTTGAATGCTGGAATAGGCCCAAAGGTAAACGCCCCAAGCATCGCTGGCTGTTGCATTGCTGGCGATACCGTTGAAGGTGATGGCATCTGCCGCAGTCGAAGCCGATTTGTAAATCGAGCTAGACGTGCTCAACATGCTCAGCTCAATGCCGTTGCTAGAGCCAGTCGACGATTGTCCGTAGCCCCACATGTTCAACTTGCCTGTACCGGTGTCCACCGTCACACTGCCGTGGGCACGAATGCCGTTGGCGTTGGTGGTGGCGGCGCCATCAGACGATGCGTAAGGCGTGTTGTTCGCAGCACTCTTGCCGCGAACCGTGATATTGCCTCCGCGTGAATACAGTGACGCGTTGTCTAACGTGACGCCGTTGCCCATCGTGGTGGTCATGCCCATGGCATTGCCCGAGCTGGTGAGCGTGGCGATGTCGGCCACGTTGCCGCCCGACAGCACAATGTTGCCGGCCGTGGTGGTGTCGATGCTGCCGCCCTTGAACCACACATAGCCGCCGTTGGCACCATCGCTGTCGGCCCAATACGTCACGTCACCACCGTTGGTGGTCACCGTCACGCCGCTGGCATGGGTAATGCCGCCGCTGGCTTTGAACAAGATGTCGCCGTTAGCTCCGCCACCGCTGGTGTTGAGGTTGGCATTCACGTTGATGGTGCCGGCATACACATTGATGGGGCCAGCAATACTGGTGGTGCCGCCCATCGTCACCGTGTCGGTGTGCGCTGTGCTGCCAATGTCTTTGCCGATGGTCAAGCCGGACACGGAGCTGGCCAAATTCAAATTGGTCAACGGCCATGAGACTGCACTGCTGAAGTTATTGCCATAAGGCTGTACGGTCACTGTTCCCGAGGTGCTGAGATTACTGGTACCAGCAAAGTTCAACGCATTCGCGGTGAGGGTGATGGGGCTGGTAGACGCCGTCACATCTGTGCCCGCGGCCCTACCCACATTGAGTGTGTAGCTGGCCGAAGCCTCCAGCGTGCCGCTGGCAACATTGAAGTTAATGGCCCCGCTGGCCGACAACACATTGTTGTTGGACAGTCGAATGCCGTAGAGCGAAGTGGCTCCACCCGAAGCTGAACCATTCAACGTCACACTGCCGCTAGAAGCGCTGGTGTTTTCAATGGTGATCACGCTGCCACTGCGGAACGCCTGAAGGTCAATGCCAAAACTTGCTGGCGCACCAGCACCAGCGCTCGTCGACGACCCGTTGATGGAAATGTTGCCACCGTTGGTTTTCCAAGTGGATGGCAAGACGGCGGCATTTTGGTCCCAAGGCTGGACAATCAACCCCCAGCTATAGGCGTTGCTCAACGCAGAGTTGCCCGAAGCCAAGCCGTACATCACCAAGTCACCTGTGCCTGCGTTGATGTTGACGCCGTTGTAGGCCACCAAACCCCAATTGAACCAGTTCACACTATCAGCGGCATAGATACTGCTTTGCCCAGCCAACCCCACACGGCCATTGCCCGAGTTCAAAGTGACGTTAGCCGATTGCCCAGAAAGCACAGGTGTGCCCAGCGACAAGCCCGTAAAACTACCCGATATGTTTTGGGCATAACCCTGTGGCAGCACCGTGCCCAAAGTAGAGGTTGCGGGCAAACCGCTGATCGCCACGTTGCCTGCGCTACCACCCAAGGTAATCCAGCCACCGCTCGACGACAACGTGGTGCCGTTGTTCACGGCAATACCGCCCGTGGTAGCCCCTGCCGAGTTGGCCCACAAAGTGATGTCACCGCCGTTGGTCGTCAAATTAGCGCCTGCCGTCACCTTGCCAGTGGCTTTGAGCAAAATGCCCTTGCCTGTGGCAGTGCTGGTCAGACTATTGTTGACCGTGATATCGCTCCCGTACACGGTAATTGGGCCATTCGCCGTGATGCCGGTGGTCGAGATGCCAACCGCTTGGGTATTGGTGGTCTTGCCAATCGTCAAACCGCTCATGGTTTGGCCGTTGGTGTTCCATGCAAACCAGTTGGTGTCAACGCTCCGCGTAAAGCTGGAGCCTGTTGACTGCCATGTAACCGTGCCCGTGGTGGCGAAATTGGGGTACCAAGCGAAGTCGTAGGTATCAAACTCAATCAGCAAATTACTGCTGCTTGAGGCCACAGCACTACCCGCAGCAGAACCCCACCATTGTGTAGAACCATTGCGCAGATACAAACCCGATCCCGTGCCGCCAGCACCTAGACCACCCGCCTTGATGTTGATCGGTCCGCCGTTGGCCAGGATCTGAGTGCCATTGCGAATCAATACAGCCCACTCATTGCCCGTGCCGATGATCGAAATACCGCCGCCCACACCACTGGCCACAATTTTTTGGTACGTCGCAGCTGTACTGGATTCGTTGGTCGTTCCCAAATCCACGCCGTGGTTCCAGCCACCCGCGGAGGTGGTGCTAGTGCCAATCAGCTTGATGGCATCTGCGCCTGCATACGCAGACTTCAAGTCAACCGCGTAGTTGGTCGCGATACCTATCTTGTAAGAGCTAGTACCAGAGGATCGGCTGATACCTTCCAGGTAAATCTTGCCCACACCGCTGTCGGCCACCAAGCTCGTGGCACCGCTCCAAAAGCCGATGCCCCACGCCTGATAACCGGTGCCCACAGCGCCATTCCAGCTCTTGCCTCGCATGGTGATGTTGCCACCGCCCGAGTAAAACCACATGCCGTTGTCCACCGCAATGCCGCCAGCATCGGTTGAAGACACGCCAACTGCATAGCCCGAACCGGCTTGGTCACCACCCGCGAGCGTGATGGCTCCGCCGCCCGTGCCCGCGTTGCTCTTGGCACCGGTCAAGCCGGTGCGGGTGTCAATGGTCAAGCCATTGCCTGAGTAAATTTTTCCTGAGTCGTTGCCATCGGTATCGCTGGACAACAACACATCACCGCCGTTGGTGGTGATGGTGTTAGATGCCGTGTTGCTGGTGATGGTGCCTGTGGCCAACAGCTTGATGGCCGAGCCAGCCAGGGTGCTGGTGAGGTTGGTCTTGAGTGTGATGTCGCCGCCATACACGGTAATGGGGCCTGCCGCCGTGATGGCACTGCCTAGCGTGACGTTACCCGTATTCGTGGTTTTGCCAAAACGCACGCTGGATGGACTGCCTGAGATATTCAAGGATGTGGCATCTAGTGCCGCAGTGAAGGTACTGCCCACCGATTCGACCACCACAGCACCCGATGTGATGAGGTTGGTTTTATAACTGCCGTTGGCAATGAAGCTGGCTTTGTCCGCCTGAATCGTGACGTTGGATGAGCTAGCAGTAGACGTGCCCGATAACACCGTGCTGCCATCTGAGCCCAAATAGAGGTGGGCTGTGCTGATGGGATAGAGGTACAAGCCGGTGTAGGTGCCTGTCAGGCCAGTGGGTGACAAGTCTTTGAGGGTGATGGCGCCCGAGGCTGACAACACTTTGAGGGCCGAACCATCGTCCACCACACCTCGCGAATTGGTCGAGGCTTTGGAGCCAGTGCCTGTGAGGGTGATAGCCCCTGTTTCGCTTTGAATCAAGGTGGCGTTGCCCATGTTCAGACCATAGGTCGACAAGGTGGTGGTGGTATTGGTTGCGTCACCGACGATGCTGATGGTGCCCGCCCCCGATGTTTTGATGTCGGTGCCAAATATCCAAGTGGCATAGTCCCCGCCACCTGCTACACCCGTGGTGACCCAGCTACCTGACAAGCTGATGTTGCCGCCACCTGCATTAATGACTGAACGGCTACCGCTGGAGGCCCCGAGCAGAATGGCACGATCATCACCAGCGGTGTAGCTGCCACCGCTGGCGGTGTAGGTAATGTTGCCGCCATTGGACAGCACGCTCACGCCCGCCGCTTGGGTAATGCTGCCACCGTACACATTAATGGAGCCAGTGGTGGTGATGTTGCCGTTGAGGTTGATGCCCTGTGTGTTGGTGGTCTTGCCCACCGTCAACCCACCCAAGGCGTTTGCACCGCTACCAAAGGTCATGCCCGACAAGGTATAAGCCGAGCTGAAACTGTTGCTGGCCGATTGAATGGTGAGCAAACCCGGCCCGTTGTAGGTGCCCGCCACGGTGGGTGCATCGTTTTCTATGACCAGCGTGCCACCGTCGATAGTGAATACCGCGTTAGGCCTACTGTTAGTGAGCGTGAGGGTGTTGGTCCCCATTTTTTCAAACGTGCCAACGCCTTTGACCAAGGCGGCCATGCTCAGGTTGTCGCTGCGGTTGACGGTGTAGTTATTGGCTGTACCTGCATAAGGCAAGTAAATATTGCTGGCCGCACCCAAACCACCCACCGTGCCGCCCGTGCCCGCCATCAAGCTGCCAGCGTTGACCACAGCTGTGCCGGTAAAGGTGGCATCGCCCGTCAGCGTGAGTGTGCTGGTGCCGTTCTTGATGAAGTAGCCACTGCCCGACATAGACGCTGCCCAGCTTTGAGCGGCGGTGGGGTTGTAGATGAGCAAACCGTTGTTGGTGACAGCACTGGCAAAACTGCCGTTGATTTGCAAGGTACCTAAAGAGGTTTGGGCGTATTGGTTGTTGCCCGTCGTCACGCTGGTGGTGGTGGCACTGAGCGTGGTGCCACCGGTGTAAGTGTTGGTGCCTGTGAGGGTGAGCTTGCCAACGCCGTAGAGCGCATCAACGCCATATCCGCCTCCACCGCTCGTACTCACCCAGGGCATGCTGTTGTAGCCGCTGGACATGTCGGTGCCCAAAATGTTGGTTCCGTTGTTCGAATACGCCGCACCACTGGTGTGTCCTGTACCAGTGTCAATCGCTGCTTGAACGTTGGTGCCAGACTGCGTGAGTTTGACAAACACTGTTTTTGTGTACGAATACCCGCCATTAATTTCATACTGTTGGACTTGAAACGTGGCGGTATTGGTCAGCGGGTCGAAGTTTTTGACGTAAATACCTGATATCGCTGCGCCACTGATCGACCCGCCGCTTTGATGGCCACCAGACAACCTGTAGAGCACTTCAGCCACTGTGCTGTTGGTGGCAATGGTGGCAGGCGTGGTCGTTAAAAAGTTACTAAACAGGGTACCGATACCACCCAACACTTGAATCCCACCCGAGCCACTGATGTTGTAAGACGCGGTGGTATCAGCGCCGTAACTAAACGCCAAGGTGGCGTTGCTGGCAATGCTGATGTTGTTGTTGGTCGTCAGTGTGCCCGTGGTGCCACCGTTGCCCAACTGCAAAGTGCCTGCGCTGATGGTGGTGTCGCCTGTGTACGTGTTGGTGCCTGCGAGGATCAACTTGCCTGCGCCTAGCTTGGTCAAACCATTGCTACCGCTGATGACGCCACTGAGCGTGATGTTGCCTGTGGTGTTGACAGACGACGCAGTGGCCAAAGCCACAGTGCCTGCATAGCTGGCTGCGGTGGCTGAACTGTTGATCAATGCGCCACCGGCGCTGATGCCGGTACCGTTCAAAGTGAGCGGGTTGGTGTTGGCCACGGTTTGGCCGTTCAAGTCGAGCACAGCGCCGCTTGTGACGGACACCGTGCTCGCAGAGCCGCCCAAGCCTGCCGCGTTACCGACCTTTAGGGTGCCCGCCGACACAGTGCTGCCACCGGTGAAGGTATTGACGCCGCTGAGTGTGAGGGTGCCCGTGCCGGACTTGGTGAAGCTGCCCGAGCCTGAAATGATGTTGGATAAGGTGTTGTTGCTACTGGCATCCACCCAGAGGTTGCTCAGGCCCGAGGCGTTGGAGCTGAACGTCAAAGCGCCTGCGCCAGATGCCAGCTTGAGGGTGGTACCGGCAGTACGACTGGCTCCGGTCGTGGTGTAGCGAATGGCGACCAAGCCATTTTTGGGGGCGATCGCGCCGGTCCAGTTTGCGCTTATGCCAGAGTTGCCCGGTGTATTGCTGGTGCTGTAACCTGCACCATACGTGATCGACGTGCCTGTGAGGCTCGACACACCGCCGCCTCCGGCAGCGCCACCGCGACCACCGGTATATGCATAGACTGATGAGCCATTTAAGCCAGCAGTTCCTGTGTATGCCGTACCGGTGCCACCAGCTCCGCCTGCACCACTGTAGTTACCGCCGCCGCCGCCGCCGCCGCCGCCAGCTACATAGGTACGGCCAGCCACTGCAACGTTGTTGTTACCTGTACCCGTGCCACCAGCACTACCACCAGCACCACCACCAGCACCGCCGCCGACCCAAATGTCATTGAGTCCTGAGTCGCCGCCCTTGCCGCCATTGGTAATGCTGCCGTTGCTGACTTGTGTGCCTGCGGCACCCACAGTCACAGCTAAGTTTTGGAAAGCAGTTAAGCCCGTGAGGGTGGATTCATACACACCGCCGCCGCCGCCGTTACCGCCGGAGTATTGGGTATTGACACCGCCGCCGCTACCGCCGCCGCCGCCAACCAGCAGGTATTCGACCGCCGTTACCCCATACGGGGTGTAGAAGGTGTTGTTGCCCGTGCCGCTGAAGGTGTACAGCAAGTAGTCTGTGCCGCTGATGTTGCTCATGACAGCGCCTGTGCCTGTGAGCGCTTTGCCTTTGTTCAAGCTCAACAAGGCATAGTCGGCCACCAAGCCGCTGTAGCCAGACACGGTGCCGCCAGTGAGGCTGATGGCCCCACCACCCGAGTTGAAGGTGACGGGGTTGGCCACGGGGTCTGCGCTTGTGTTGGCTACTTGCACATTACCTGTGACGGTAATGCCCGTGCCCACGGTGGTGATGTTGCCTGCCAAATAACTGGTGCCAGCATTGAGCGTGACGCCGCCATTGGCGGTGATGGTGGAGCCCACGCCCGTGCCATAGTTCATGCCCATCACAAAGCTGTTGGCCGCGCCCGCTGTGGCGCTGAAGGTGCCTGTGGTGCTGGCGTTGCCCACCAAGGTGACATCAGCCGTGCCTTGCAGCAGCAAGTTGCCACCGGCGGTGGACGTTAAGTCGCCTGGCAAAAACACGTTGCCGCCATACAGGCTGACTGAGCCTGCCACGCTTAAAGACCCCGGAATGGCAATGTCGGCCGTGTTGCCAGATTTGCCAATGGTCAGACCTGTGAGGGTGCTGGGGAAGGTATAGCTGGGTTTGAAGGCAGTTGTAAAACTGGTGGATGGCGCAATGGTGAGCGCACCAGTACCGCTAAAGCCCGAGGTGGTGGGTAGCGCATTGTTTTGAAAGATCAAACTGCCAGTCAGTGCGGTGGCGCCTGTGTAGGTTTGAGCACCGCTCAATGTCAAGGTGCCGGTGCCAAGCTTGGTCAGGCTGCCACCCGAGCTGGTCAGGCCGGTGGTCCACGTCACGCTTTGGCCGTTGGTATCGATGCTATAGGCTTGGTTGGCCGCGGTGCTGACGCGTGCGGAGTAGTCAGTGGTGTTGGAAGCACTGTATTGCAGCGTACCGCCACCAAAGCTGATGGTGCCCGATGAGCCCAACGCCCCGCTACTGCCCACGTTGAGCGTGCCCGCGTTGATGTTGGTGCCACTGGTATAGGTGTTGGCACCGCTGAGCGTCAAAGTACCAGAGCCATTTTTGGTCAGCGTTCGTGCGCCGCTAACGATATGGCTGAAATTGAAATCCCCGGCCCCTGCAAAGGTCACGTTACCGTTAAAAACAGACTTGTAAGCAGCGCTCGAGGACGTCCCGTCAACCAGATACCAAGTGTTACCAGCTGTTGCTGACTCGAACGTAGCCCCCGAACTTCCGACGGTGAAGCCGCGTGAGTAGCCACCTGAGTTTGTGGTGTTGCCACCTGAATAGCGCAGTGTGCCGCCGTCAATGACCAGGGCGGTCGAAGTGAAGTAACGATCCCCAAAACTACCGAGCCAGTTCCAATTGGTGAGTTCTAAAGTACCACCTGTGTTGACGGTTGTAATGGCGCTGGCCGTGTCTGCGACACCCGAGCCACCCACACATGTGCCACAGTAAATAGAACCCGTAATTTTCAACGTACCTGCGTACACGTTGGTCGCGCCGGTGTAGCCACTGATGCCGGATAGCGTCAGCGTGGACGCGCTGCTGGTGTCTTTTTGTAATCCCCCTACGCCCGTGATGGCACCAGACAAAGTCTGGTTGGCAGAAGACGAATACAAAAAGCTACCGGCATTGGCAATGGTGCCGGCATAGCTGCCCGAGCCCAAAGAACCTGCACCGCTAATTTGAAAGGTGCCGCCACTGATGGTGGTGTTGCCTGAATAGGAGTTGGTGCCCGTGAGGTTGAACTTACCGCCCGTGGCGTTGGCCACCATGGCGCCGGAGCCACCGATATTGCCGCTGAGTTGAACATTGATGGCATTGAGCGTCAGGGTGCTTGAGCCTGTGCTGGTGAAAGTGTGCAACGTGTAGCCCGTTGCAGTTCCGCTGCCTGTTGTGACCGTGCCGCCTGTGCCTGCGCTGCTACCTAGGTAGCGGACGATGGCAATGCCTGAGCCACCCGCGCCGCCAGCAAAGTTACCTGCATTGTTATGACCACCACCACCACCACCGCCGCCGGTATTCGCTTGGCCGTTCGTGCCAGTTGTGGCCTTGCCACCATTACCACCACCACCGAGGCCACCTAAACCTGCGCTGCCTGATGCGTTATCGCTCAAGGCACCGCCGCCGCCGCCAGCATAGTAGACCGAAGTACCCGTGATGGAGGATGCCAAGCCGACGCCACCGTTGCCTGATGCGGCATCGGTCGTGGTCGTCCGTGTGGCGTTGCTACCAGCACCACCAGCACCGCCGCCACCGCCACCAGCCCAGCCGCCATCGCAGCCGGAACAGCTCACACCGAGGCCACCTGAGTTACCTTGCCCCGCCGTGCCAGTGCCTGCAGACGCACCATCCCAATTGCTACCACCACCAGAGCCACCCGATGTTGCAGTCCAGAGGTACCCAGCGCCACTTCCGCCACCGTAAGCCGTCGTAGCAACAAAGCCCAAAGTACTATTGCCACCGTTGGTGGGGGCTGTCGATGTGGAAGAATTTGCCCCCACGCCACCGGCCCCCACAGTCACGGCATAACTTCCAGCTGCTACATCTGACGAGCCTGTGAGAAAGCCACCCGCACCGCCACCACCAGCATGGCGTGTACCACCGCCGCCGCCGCCACCAACTAGCAAGTACTCAACTGCAGTGTCGAGGTCAAACGTTACGTTGCCACTGAGGGTGACGTTGTTGCCAAAGTTGGTCACCACGCGGCCAAACATAAGGGTTGTGCCGTTGGCAGCTGTCACCAAGCCTGTGCCTAGAGCCGTATTGCTGTAAATACCCAAGGTACCTGCGCTCAACGTGGTACCACCTGTATAGGTGTTTTCGTTGGTGAGGTTGAAAGCACCTGTCCCCAGTTTGGTCAACGTAGCACCGGTGCCTGAAATCATGCCGCTGTAGACCGACGCACCAGATTGCGTGACCGTCAAGGCACGTCCCGCCGCAAGCCCGAGATTGCCTGCGCCTGTCAAACCTGTTCCCGTGATGCTCACATCGCCTAGGGATGTATCGGTGGTCGCCAGGTTCGCATTCAGGCTAACAGTTGTGCCTGATAAGGCCACCGACTTGGCAACCGTGACACTGCTGCCACTGATCGACAAACTGCCACTGCTGGTGACGCTAAGGCCATCGCTGAAGCTTTGAGCGCCCGTGGTCGTGATAGATGAGCCGGTCACGGTGGCTGTGCTACCACTGGTGACAGACAAAGAAGACAGCGCTTTGTTAGCGCCAATGGAACCACTGACCGATACAGCACCGGCCCCTGCATTGATGGTCAAGGCGCTGGGTGTTGCATTAGTTTCTTTGACGTAATAGTTCAGGTTGTAGGTGGACTTGGGTAAATCATTCCACTTACCCAAGCTACCTGTGAACTGCAAGGTGGACTCCCCCTCACCCGCTAGTCCTGTGGAAGAGCCAGCATTGTTGGGCTCTCCTGAGTTCCAGTTGTTGAAATAGCCGTTGTAAGAGGTTGCGCCGCCACTTGCTGACTGTGTTGAAAACGCCAAACCTTTGCCGTTGTCCATCAAGGCCTCGGGTCCAGCCACCCAGCGCCACAGGCTGTCGCTGCCGATGCCTGTAACACGACGCGCACCCAACCAGGCCATGTTGTAGCTGACTGATTGGCTCGCCACCGCATTTTCAAGCCGGGATGTGATGGTGGCCAAATAGGTGTCACCCGCATTGGTGCCCGTGCCCGATTTGGCTTGCGAGAGCGCTGTGTCCCAGTTGATGCCTGCGCTCACGTAGACGCCGGTGTACTGGTTGGCCGAGTCAATGCTGCCATTGAAGGTGATGTTGCCCCCCCCGCTATTAACTGACAAGCCTTGTGAATTGCCGATCAATGTTTGGCCATTGACCGTGATTCGGCCACCACCGGTACTCCAAGTGACCATGCTTGAGCCCTGCACATAGACATCACCGCCCACTTGCGTGGTGACACCGCCAAAATTGATGGTGCTGCCGTCACCAAACGACAGGTTGCCGCCGCTGGTGGTGATGTTGCTGCTGACGATGACGACGCCTGCACCGTCTTTTTCTGTGTCAGCAATCAAGGAGATATGCCCCGTGCTGGCTGTTGTCGTCAATGCACCGTTGAGCGAAATATCCCCTGTAGATTTAAGGGTGACAGCGCCTGTCGAACTGATTCCATTCGCGTTAACTGCGAATGATTTGGTATTTGAAAAACTTAATGAACTAAGGTTACTGCCTTGCAAGTTGGCGATCGAATTGCTTGCCGCTGTCAGATCGACCGTTGGCGGTGTTGCATAGCTATTCGCCCCGCTGACATTGGATTTACCCAATATCAAGGTGCTGGCAGTGATAGACGCCGAGGCGGCTTGCGTGACGGTGGTGCCTGCCAGCAGTTCCAACGTACCGGAGGGTAGATTGATTTTGTCCGCTATCCAAATGCTGTCACCCGCTTGCAGCGAGAGTTTGTTGCTTGAGTTTGAGTTGATGTAATAGTTTGCAGTTCCCTGCGCACTCCAACCCGACGCATCAATCAAACCCGACGCTAGAACAGTCACGTTACCGTTGGCCAGTGCGTTGACGATGGTGTCGGTTCGAAGCGAACTGGTACCGCCACCATAAGAAGTTGTGGCAGCACCAGAAACCTTGACCTCTCCCGACAGAGTGGCCTGACGTGCCGTATAGGTTGTGGTTCCCGACTCCGAATAGTTATAGCCCGTCCACGAAGGGTCACGAATCCACAGGTCGTAAGGGTCAAGCAGCCAAAGACCGTCTTTACCTAACGTGGTTTTGGTGGAGACGGTGATGCCATCCACATTCAACACATGCCCCGAAGTCTCTACCTGCCCACCGTCGCCGCCATTCACGCCACCTTTGGCGTTGATCATGCCGTTGACCGTCGTCACCGAGCTGGCGTTGTGCACGTCACTCCAAAGTACCACTTTGCCGCCATTGCCCACGTCGGTGGCGCTGGCGTCAATGGTGCTGTCGGCGCTCATGGCCACGGTGGTGGCTTGGCGCAGGGTGCCGCTGCCTTGCCAGTCGCCGCCCACGAGCACGGTGCCGCCTCCGGCTGCGCCTTTGGCTTCAATAAGGGTGCCGGTGTCGAGGGTGATGTCGTCGCCCTCCACTTCCACGCGGCCGGCTTGGGCGCGGTTGCTGTTGGCACGCAAGACGGTGCGGCTGCTCAAGAGCACCGCACCTTGTAGAGGTTGGCTTGGGGTTTGGTTGGCTGGGTCAACCGGCGCGGGCGCGGGTACGCCATCGGCCTGAATGTGAATGCGCCCCGCCCCGCCTTCGCCCGAGGCGTCGAGCACGGCGGTGGTGAGGTCTACACGGCGTGAGGCTTGTAGATGGATGTTGCCGCCCAAGGCGTTGGCCACGATGTGCGCGGGGTCGGTCACCACGCCGTTCGCAAAGATGCGGCCACTGACGGCGATGGCCTGCGCGGCCACGATGTCGATGTTGCCGGCTTGGGCTGCCACAGCCGATACGTCGAGCAAACCAGTGGTGGTTTGGGTGAAGGTGTCGGTGTTGATTTGGATGCGGCCAAGTTCTGCCACCACGCTGCCGCTGGAAGGGACAGAGTTTGCCGCTGTGCTGGCCACGGTGTCGGCTGCCGAGATGGTGCCGCTGTTGAAGATGCTGGTGGTGGCCTCAAGCAAGATGCGGCCCGCGCGGTTGACCAAACGAGTGGCTTCAATGGTGCCGGTGTTGTTGATGACGCCGGTTTGCAAGCGGCTCGCGGCCTGGGCCGACAAGATGATGAGGCCGCCGGGCGCTTTGATGGCGCTTTTGTTTTCCACCAAGGTGTTGATGGCGGCGGCAGTGACGACCACGCGGCTCAGGGCCCCGTTGCCATCGAATTTAAGCTCAAAGGTTTCACCTGCGGCCATGGCGACGGTGCCCAGGTTGGCCACGATGACGCCATTGTTGCGCACATCAGGCGCGAGCATGGCCACGTAGCCGCCCAGCGCAGCGCGGATTTCGCCCTCGTTTTCAACCTTGCCTGTGGCGCCGTTGCGGGTGAGTTTGATTTGCCCGTCCATGAACTCTTGGGCGGCGGCGGTGTGCGTGGTGGCGACCAAGCCACCCACGTCCACGGTGGATGTCTTGCCAAAGTACACGCCTTGCGGGTTGACCAACACCACCGAGCCAGGCGCGGTGATGCGGCCCAGAATCTGGCTGGGCTGTGTGTCCAGCACGCGGTTGAGCGTGGCCGATTGCGCGTTGGGTTGCTGGAAGTTGACCGTGGCATCTTGGCCAACGTTAAAGCTCGTCCAGTCCACCACAGCGCGTTGGCTGGTTTGGTTGACGTTGAGGGTGTTGCCCGATTGGCTGACACTGGCCTGCCCCGCCGTGACCTGCGCGCCTGTGGGCAACTGGTTGGCCGAGATGATGGATGCCGTGGTTTGTGGCAACACCGGCATCGAGAACAAGCCCGCCGCCCCTAGAAGCAACGCCAACCTACCTATATGTACACGCGGCTTGGCGCCCAGACGTTGGGAAACGTCGGTTTCGAAGGGGCGTGTTTGACCAAGGCGCGGCATAGCCATTCCGATTCGGAATGGCGGCTGGTTTCTTGAGAAAGTGTCTTTCACGCGTGAAGCTGCCACGCGTTAAAAAGGCAAGCTGACTTGCAACCAGTAGCGATTGCGGTCTCGAGTGCCATCCATGTCGTTGCCATTGACGGGGTTGGGATTGGGGTTGTTGCCAACCTTGCGAGCCCATGTGGCCTTGATGTTTACCCCGTCTTCGGTGGTGTACCCAATGCTGGCACCGAAACCTTTGTAGGTATTGAGGTTATGTTGCGGCCCACCTGGGTAGTTGGGGTCGTGCTGCAGCCAAACTTGACCCCAGTCATAGAAGGTGGCCAGGTTGATGCCGTTTTCAAGCTGATGGCGCAGTTCGAGTTGAATCAACTGGCCGTCTGAGCCCGAGCCCTCGCCCGTGGGATAGGCGCGCACGCCGTTCATGCCGCCGAGCTGCATCTTTTCTGAGGAGTCGAGGTTTTTGTCGCTCAACTGACCTGTGTAAGACACAAAGGCCGAGGTTTTGGTGGTGATGGCTTGCTGCCAAGTACCGTTCAGGCGAATTTTGTTGAAGTCGCCTTCGGTTTGGACGGTGTTTTTGTCGGTTTGCTGGCTAAGCGAGCCATCCAAATTGATATTGCCATGCGACAACTGAATGGAATACGTGCCGGAACCACCACCTGGATTGAGGTCGCGGTAAAACCCAGAAACTTGTGCAGCCAAGACCTTCGCCGCATAGTCAGACATGACCAAGCCTTGGGCAGAGGTGTTTTGGAAGGTTTTGGTGTCTGCGGTGAGGGTCACAGTCGCGCTGCGGTCATCCGCTCGCAGCAAGGGGTAGAGCCACTCCATGCCCTGCGTGACCGCGCGGCCCACGGCGCCCACCATGCCTTGGTCGCCAATGACGACCTCATAGTTCATGGCCGAGGCGTTCACGCCCATGCGCCAACCGTCTGTCCCAACTGGCACGCTATAGGCCAGACGGGCGTAGTCGCTGCCACGGGTATGGACAGCGACGACGTTGAGCAGGTCAGCCATGTCGCCGGGGTTGAACCAGTTGAGGGTCGCCATCAAGCGGATGACACCGGTTGAACGCGAGCCAGCGTTGTCGATGTTGAGTTCCGCCTGGCGGGTGCGGCCTTGGTAAAGCTTGAGCAGCAGCTCGGTTTCGCCCGCGTCGCGGCCTTGGCGCAAGGAGCCTTGGGCGCTCATGCCGGGAATGTCGTTGGCCAAGGCCAAAGCACGGTCAAGCGACTTGGTGTTCAAAGGCTCGCCCGTTTTTTGCTGCGCTTCAATGAGCGCGGTGACGTGGCCTTGGGTATTGGGCAGGTCTTCGAGCTCTTGCTCGATTTCGACTTTGGAGAAAACGGATTCAATGACTTCAACAGTCAACAGCCCGTCGGTCATGTCTTGTGGGGGCAGAATGGCGCGTGCGAGGTAGTTGTTTTTACGGTAATAGTTCTCGACCACCATGCCGATTTCGAGCATTTGCTCGTAAGTCATGGGGGTGTTGAGGAAGGGCTCAACAATCCCTTTGAGCTCCATATCGCCCAAGATGGTGACGCCTTCAAACTGAATGTGCTTGAGGGTGATGAGCGCGGTGGCGGCTTGTTCGACTTGCTTGTTCTCAAGCACTTTTTCCATCGCCGCATCGACCAGACCGCGTGGTTGTGCGGGTTTGGCCACGGGTTGACCGGTGATGGCCTCGGCCCAATCGGTGACGGGCAGCTGGGTTTTCTCTTCGATCGCGCGCAGGATGGGGCCTGCGACTTTGGGCAACACAGGGTCGTAGATTTCCAACGACCCAGCCAAAAGGCACAGGAACGCAATCGCAGGAATGATTCGCGACCGTGTTAATTTCACAAAACGAGCAATAAAACAACCATAGGGGTTGTCTTAATGCAAGTTCCGTGCCTTTCCGATTTTTGACGGTTTTGTAGGGGTTTGTAGGCGTTATCGTCCGCTAGACGGCATATTCTCAAGGATTTGAATATTTAACTCAGATTGAGAAAGGTCTTGCTGGGGTATGTACACACGAACTAACCATCCAGAACGGCGGTAAGCGTTTGCAACCGCATCTGTCAAATGCCCTAAGTCGTTCGGATTCAATGGACGATTTAAAAACGGCTGCACCACGCCTTGAAGTTGCTCATTGCCCAATAGCTTAGCGCCCAAAAATTTGATTTGTGTTGCTGTTACTACAGTAGCCTCAGTGAAGGCCATTGCTGGTGGGTATGACTCGCGACGTTGCGCGTTACGCTGCATTTGCTCGAATTTAATCGACTGCTCGTTTTGACGCATCAGAGAGCCGGCATCGGGAATGGTTTGAGTCCATACAGAAGTGCTCAAAATGGACAAAGCACCGAAGCAAACAATCGAATGACGCATGAATCCACCCCAAAACATGAACAACTAGACGCTACACAAGCATAGTAGCGCTGTAACTTACTTAATTAGCAATGGCCGTTTTCTTGAACACATCGGGAAGATTGCATTCAGTCAACTCTGATTCAAGCTGTGCATCCCCTACGATGTAGTCACCTCTATTGGTGTAGTTATTTTTCATACGCTTAGCGTATAGTTCCGAGACATTAGCGACATTGCGGCTAACGGTTTTCATGGTTTCTTTGCTATTGAGGCCACGTTTTTTATCGATTTCTCTTTCATTCGCTTCAGAGAGGACCATGTAATGCTGAGCTAGAGCCTCAAAATCTTGAGCCCCTTTTTTTTGTCTTTTTCGTTCTAATAAAGCAGCGACATTTAACTGCAATGCAGCACACCGATTGAACAAATAAGAAAGCCGCGTAGGATCTTTATACCTTTGATATTTGGCGCGCACTTGATCAAAAGGCACCAAGTCATTCGCATAACTATAAAGAGGTGCAGCAAAAGCTGCTGCGATCAACAGACTCGGAAGCTTCATAGGGTCTCATCGATTAAAAGCGAGACTCTAACGATAACCAGAAACGATTGCGATCGTAATGGCCATCATGACCACGTGGCATGACTGCAGTATCTGGATCTTGACCTGCGCGTTGTGCCCACGTACCTTTGAGAGTGATGCCTGAGTCAAACTTCTGAGTTAGGCTAAATCCATATCCGCGCAGGATAGCCGCGTTGTTGGCAGGTGCACCTGGTGCATTACCGTTGTGCCATGCACGGATGTGCCCAATATCGTAAAACTCTGACAATGTGGTCTTCAGTCCTAATCTTTGTCTGAACTCAAGAGCCATCAACTCGCCATCACTACCTACACCCTCGCCTACGCCGTAGGCTCGCACACCAAGTGGACCACCAAGATACATCTTCTCAGATGCGTCCAAGTTTTTGTTGGCACGCTGAATTGTCAAACCGAAAAATACAGAGTTGGTATCTCCCAAAGGCTGTAACACCGACCCTGCAAAACGTAACTTTGAGAACGCGCCATAGGTTTGCTCACCCGCGAGATCTGCGGCTTGATTCGGCGAGCCGTTCATGTTCACATCACCTTTAGAAAGCGTCGCGTCATAGGTGAACACAGCTCCGCCCGGGGCCATTTCACGTTCAAAACCTTTGAACTCAATGCCCATGACTTTCGTATCGTAATAAGCAGAATCAGCGAAGTTGGCGGCTGTAGTATTGATTTTTTTAGTGTCGTATCGAAGGCCAATTGAGCTTGACTCACTGGGAGCACTCACCAAATCGTAGGCAACGTAAACGCCCTTTTTCAAGGCATCCCCACTAAGTGTTGCCGCAGTCTGAAGACCATTAACAACATCAAAACTCAGATCAGACACACGAGCCCCGAGCTTAAGCCCCTCAATACCAGTTGCCCACTCGTATGCAGCTTGCAAATAATGGCTACCTTGGCTTTTCAAGCCCTGGAGGGAAAGTTTGTCACCTGTAGAAAGTGCATCATCCCAAACAAGCCCGACCCCAACGCGACGACTTCCGGTGGCTTCGTATCCATAGTTATCTACTAAAAGTTCGTATTGACGAGATTTTTTTGCATAACGTTTCAGAATAAAGTCGGTTTCCTCGTCCAAGCTTTGAGGAGCTTGTTTCACTTCTGGTAGAGCGATGGTTGGGGACATTTGCTCGAATCGAGCAACCACAGAGGTATCTTCACGCACCTCCAACTTTGCAACATTGGATGCAGCAGTCTGGGTCTTTGTCTCAGGCGCACTAACAACAGTCGAAAGTTCTTGACTTGGTTTTTGGGGGACTGGCTCACTCGCTACGGCCGTCATTGCACGAAGATCGTTGTCGAGCTGACTTTGTTTGACTTTGGTTTCAATGACGCCAATTTTGACTACCCCGCCGCTCGCTAGCGAACCAACTAATGTTGCACGAGCGACCAAATTATGCGCTTGGTAGTAATTTGAAATCTTGGCTGGCATTGCAACCGCTTGGTCCAATGTGAGTTCTTGATCAATAAATTCACTGACCACCCCTTGAAGCTCTTCAGCGCTGAAAGCCGTGACGCCATCAAATTTAATTTCTCGGATCATCAACTTGGCATCCGACGTTTTAACTGTCTTTTGAGGTCTAGGAGCCTGCAGAGTAGGCACCGGTGTAGGTTCAGTGGGCTTGCTCAAGCTCTGAATAACCTGTGACTCAGCAGGAGCCTCAGCCTCTTGCTCATCGAGCTCCTCTTCAGAAACAGGCGTTTCTGGCTGCGCTACAGCATCCACCTCTGGATTAACGAGCGCATTTATATCGTCCCAAGCAAAGTAAACACCTGCAACAGAGGCAGAAACAATCAGTGAGGCGAATAGTTTTTTCATAGGTCAGTACTCTTACTGACAAGGGAAAAGCACTTCCCATGCCAATATGCATGACGAGTAATCGACACGACCTAAGTTTTCTTTAGCTTTTAAAAAAATCTCTATCGGGTTGAACCAGCTTCAATGACTTGGACGACTAAGCGGCCATGTGAGAACGTTTGTTCTGGTATGTATGCTTTGACTCTAAACCCCGCATCTCGGTAAGCTTTAGTGACAGTTGCGCTGACCGCTGAAAGCTTATTAACCATCAGACGTTTACCCACATAGCCTTTGACGGCTACTTGCAACTTTCCAACCGGCATCAATGTATTTCCCTCAATAACGACGGCATCCACTTGAACACTAAAGTCATCAGTCCAGCGCAGCTTGGGTTGATATTCCAGAGGAAAACCTTCAAGTTGTTTTTCTGTGTGCGCACTCAGACTGCTTTGTGTATTCGCAAGCATGCTGCCGGCATCAGGAGAAAAACCACCCGCGTTGGCACTTCCTTGCGCAAGTACTAATGTAGTCATCGCTAGGTATATATGACGCTTCATCATTTAGCTCCGTACATGAGATAGAAACTCAACCCATTTGATTAGCTTGGGTAAGCAAATGGAGTGCAAGTCGTAATAGAACTGAATCTTCTTGCGAGCCTCTTGCGCAAACTTTTGACGCAAATCTGGGGCATCTAGCAACTTGACGATGTTGCCAACGAGCGCCTCTTGATCAAAGAATGGAGTAATAAGTCCGTTTTTGTCATGTTCAATGAACTCTTTAACGGGATCTGTATCACTTCCTACGATCGCACACCCCACGCTCATTGCCTCAAGCAAACTCCAACTCGCCACAAAGGGATAAGTGAGGTACACATGAACCGTGCTAACTTGCAGCAAGCTCACAAAATGGTTATGAGGTAAGTTACCAACAAAGTGAACTCGAGCCCAATCGGCATCATCAATTTGGGGCTTTACCTCGTCAATTAGGATTTGTTTCCAGGTTGTCTTACCTGGCGGCGGCTTGCCGTAGCTCACTCCCTCCCCGCCAATGATGACGACTTGTGCATTGGGGCGCTCTTTCAAAAGCCTTGGCAAAGACCTCATAAACACGTGGTAGCCCCTGTATGGCTCTAAATTCCTATTTGCGAAAGTAATGACTTCATCTTTACGGCTTAATGCACGCCCATTGGGCAGTTTGAATGAGGCCAACTCATTTGGAGCAATAATTTTTGTGTCAATGCCATCGTGCATGACCTTGATCTTGCCCCTGAAGGGCCAAGGATAAGTGTCTGCCTGAAAGTTTGTAGGCGAAATTACCGCATCTGCAATATCAAAATGCATCACATTGTTGATGTTTTTAATGCGCAGACGACAGGAATCTCCGGGATCAGTGCTCGCAAACTCCGGATCAAAGCCGACGTCATTGCCTTTTTCCGAATAATTCAACTCGCAATACAGTCCCAATTTTGTGTCTGGCCAGACATCCTTGACGAACAGGCTCTCGCCCCAACCAGGGTGGGCAACTATGGCGTCAGGTCTAAAGCCCTGATCCTTAAGTTCTAAGCATTTTCTGAAAACGGACTCAGCACGAATGATCTTCGTCTCCATATCCAGAGCCCAAGGGTGCACACCAGGAGCCGTGCCTTTGGTCGGCTGGTACGTGTGAATTTGTACGCCAGACCACTCAGCAGGCGCTTCTTTTTTAAGAACCAAGGCGTGCACCTCATGCCCGGCCTTGACGAGGGCTGGACCTAAGTGGACAAACTGCCCAGGAAAGTTTTGATGGATAAATAGAATTTTCATCGTACTAACAACTCATCGCCTACAAGCTCTTTCACTGCTTTATCAATTGACTGAACAGGTATTTCGAAGAGCCCTTGATCTAAATTGAGTGACTCAATATCCAATTTACCCACAGCGCTAAGCAAGCGATAGCTACCCATCTTGGCATCAATCATGGCGTTGACCTTATTGGCCAGCAATCCAAAGTGTTCAACTTCAGAATCCAAAACTGCTAAAGCAGTCTCTTTACCTGCATCGCGTAACTTCTTTCGTCCCTTCATAACACCTTGAGATGTCTTGACGGCTTGATCGAGTAACTCCAAACGTTCTAAACCTTTTTTGTACTGGTTCCAAGCCACACGAACAGATTCTTTGGTCTTGTTGTCAACGTTCTTTTCTTTTTCAGCACTTTCTCTGTAATCGTAAGCTGCTGCCTGAGCTCTACTGACAGTTTCTCGTCCCGAAAAAAGGTTCCAGTTCAACTTGACCAAAATAGAATCTTCTTCTTTACGATAGAGTTGTCCCGAATCACGCTCCCGGTTATGAGTCCCGACTAAGTCGATGTTAGGCATGAAGCCTGCGTTTTCCATGCCAATTAACCGATAAGAGCGCTCAGTGGCCAGTCGTGCGGCCAAAAGTCTTGGGTTATTGTTGGAGGCATCTTCAATCGCCACATCAACTGATGTCGGCATGCGACTCTTAATGATGGCGATATCTTGAAACTGCTTTATTTCAGGAGTTTTGCCAAACACCTGCTCATAACTTGATACGGCATCGCGCATACCTTGCTCATAAACCACGCGACGCTCACGCACAATTTGTAAGCGTGTAGCGGCTTGCAGCTCATCAACAATAATGCCGCCGCCACGCTCAACGCGTTGCTTTTCCATCTCTAATTGGCGTTTTGTCGTCTCTTCGTTGATTTCGCTCAGACTAATCAACATTTGGTTCTTCAATACGTTCAAATAGGCCGTGATTGCCTCTAGCAAAACCTCTTGCGAGGTCGCACTGCGATCTGAGTCTTTCATTTGACGCTCAATCTTGGCCACATTGGTCGTGGCAAGCGTCTTTCCGCCATTGAACAGGTTTTGGGTAACCGTGACAGCTTGTTTTTTACGTTGCAAATCAGTCGCCTGTGGCGTCGGACTTGGCTGCCCCGATGCATAAGGCGTAGTCGTGATTTTTTCTGGACCACTCTCAACTGCGATGTCTAACTTCGGATACCAACCAGCCTTGGCCGCCGTTTCACGCTTTTCAGCCGCAGTTAAAGCAAAACTTGTTGCTCGCAACATCGGATGGTTATCACGCAAGTAAATCAACTCTGACTGCAATTCAGATGCATGTAATTGAGATCCAAGACAGGCCACAGCGACCGAAATAATGTGCTTTTTCATATGAACTCTCTCAAATTTCCTTAAATGCATCCGCTTTAAGCTTCAAAACTGGCTTAAGTAGCGCCCACATGATGGATTGCGTATCTACCTTGATATCCACCTCACCTACCATGCCTGGCGTGATTGGGTATTGACCTTGCTTGCTGCCAAGCCATGATTTATCTGTACTCACAATGACTCGGTAGAACTGCTCTTCGTTACGGCCTAGGTCCGTGTCTGCGGCAATACCCGTCACGGTCCCATCCAAACCACCATAGCGCAGGTAGTCATACGTTGATATCTTGACCAACGCATCCTGTTTCATATTGATATAGCCACGATCGCTTGGACTGAGCTTGACCTCAATCACCAATTGGTCCTTCAGCGGCACCACTTCCATGATCGGCTCACCTGGCTTGACCACGTTACCTGCAGTTTGAAACCGGACGTTTTTCACCACCCCATCGATTGGTGCGCGAATGACAGACCTGTCCTCTTGATCATTGGCACGGGTCAGCTCTTCAGACAGACTGGCCATCTTTCGTTCCATCTCAGCGGCTTCATTGGCAGCCTCTCGGTTAAAGCGAGCCTCTTCTTGTTGACGACGCGCCACAGACTCGTTAATGCCAGCCTGCAAACCTGTGATGGACTGGCGCAAGGATGCAATATCACCACTGAGTCTTTCGTAATTCGTTTGACGTTGAAAATGCTCAAGCTGCGATGTCAACTTATCTTTTACAAGATCAGCAGAAATTGCCACCTCTTGTTTAGCAATTTTGAAACTTGCTTCAAGTGCCACCAAGCGTTCACGAGATTCAGCCAGCTTTTGACGGTTTTGCGTCACGACATTGTCAAAGGCTTGGAGCGAGTTGCGTCTTTCATCCCGCTTGCTTTGGAAATTGTTCATTTCCACTTCAATCAAATTAGGAAATTTCGCCGCCAAATCTTCTGGCCATGCAGGCTCGGCCCCCACAGCATCTGCTTCTAAACGAAGCTTGGCCAGTTTGAGGGACGCCATCCTGGCATTCATCTCACCACTGTTGATACCACTCGTGGCGAGATCAAGGTACACCAGCGCGTCACCCGCCTTCACCTCTTGGCTCTCACGCACCACGATTTCTTTGATGATGCCGCCCTCCAAGTGCTGAATGACTTTGACCTTGTCATACGGAATGACCTTACCCGGTGCGGTCACCACACGGTCAACACGGCCAATCAGAGTCCATAAAAAAATAATCAAAAAGAACGCCAAAAGACGACGCTGGGTCGCCCGCCATCGCGGCTCGCCAAGGTCGTTTAAAACCCGATCTAGGCTGATGTGTTGAGAATTTTTTGACATATCACCCATTACTTAGCAACATTCATACCGAGCTTGGGCAAGATATCGGAGGCAGGCCCTGCGGCCACCAATTTGCCTTTATTCATCACCAAAATGCCGTTGCAATGGCTCAACAAGAAGGGGCTGTGGGTGACAACGATGACGGTGTGGTCTCGCGCCAGCTCTTTGAGGGTTTGGACAAAGTGCAACTCTGAATCGCGGTCCAACTCGGCCGTGGGCTCGTCTAGCAACAGCACCGGCGGGTCGTTGAGCAAGGCTTGGGCAATCGCGATGCGCTTGGTTTGCCCTGCCGAAAAGCGCTGCGCGCCCTCGCCCACCTGCGTGGCGTAGCCTTCAGGCAAGTCAATGATGAAGTTGTGCGCGCACGAGCGCTGCGCCGCACGGATGATTTGCTCGTCCGTGGCATCGGGATTAGCCAATGCAATGTTGTCGCGGATAGAGGTGGACAACAACTGATTGGTTTGGGACAAATAGCCAATGCGTTGCGCCAGCTCGACTTGGGTGAACTGGTGCAAGTCCGCGCCGTCAATCAACACGCGGCCTTCGCTGGCGGGGTACAAGCCACGCAAGATTTTGAGCAAGGTGGTTTTGCCGCTGCCATTGGGGCCCACAATCGCGTGCAAGCCGCAGGGACCAATCTCCCCCGAAATGGGCTGCAACAAAGGGTTTTCGGCTTGGGGAAACTTGAACGTCACACCCTCCAAGCGCATCGCACCTTTGGGGCGCTCTAGAGAAATCACGCTTTCGCATCGGTCTTCAGGCAACGCAAACAAGGCATCCAAGCGTTTTTTTGCAGCACGGAACTGTCCAAAAGTGCGCCACTGCCCGACCAATTGAATCAAGGGCGAAACCATGCGACCAGCCAACATATTGGTAGCGATCAAGGAGCCCATACTGATGAGCTGGTTCAAGATGGCTAATGCGCCCAAGCTGGTAGTCAACACCGAGTTGCCAGTGGACATGGCATGGGCCAGTTCGCGGTAGTGGTCGGCCTCGCGGCTGCGGGCCAAAGACTCGTTCATCCAGCGGGCATAGTGGTCTTCCCAGCGGCGGTTGACCGACTCGCGGGCGCCCAGTGCCTTCAGGCTCAAACGCACGCTAGCCAATTCGTTGAGCACCATGTCGCGACTGACCAGTTGTTCACGCTCAGTCTCGGTGGCCCCACGGGTCACTTGCCCCGAGCGCCAAGCCAAGGCCACAAAAGCGGCAATGGTCAACAACGCTACGGGCAGCAAAGGCAACGCCAAGATGGCAATCACCACCAAAGACAGCAACATAAAGGGTAAGTCGACCATCAACATGGCCGTCGCACCCGAACAAGTGGCACGAACGATTTCAACATCACGGTAAACAGCCTGCCAAAAACCCGCCGAGCGGCCTTCAAGCGCCAAAGTGGGCAAATTGAGCATACGTTGCAAAGTCTCACGGGCCATTTGCACCTCAATGCGCGCACCAATGCGTTGCAGCAGCAAGGAACGACCTGCCCGAAACGCATGGTCCATGACAATGGCAATGGCCATGCCAATGACCAGTGCCGCCAACGTGGAGTACCCCGCATGGCCCACCACATGGTCATACACCTGCATGGAAAACACCGCAGCAAACAGCCCCAAGATGTTGATGGCAAACGACAACGCCAATGCCTGCCGATAAGCTTGGCGATAAGGCCACAAAAGCTCGCGTAGCCAATCTTGCTGAGCTTGCGCGTCGGGCAAGCTTTGCAAGTTGCTCTCAGCCTTGAGATCGGGGTCGGTCACAAAGTGCCAGCCCCACTTCGCGCCTTTGCGGGCTTCTTGGCCTGCCAGCTTCAGCGCGTCGCCAACCTCTTGCTTTTTACTCCGAAGGTATTCTTTATCCACGCGTAACCAAGCGCGTGTGGAGCCGGAGGTCGACAGTTGACTCAGCCATTCAAGGCCAAGCCAGGATCGCCCCCCCTTTTCGTTGGGGGTCCCAAGAAAGTCCTTCTTCATATTTAGCTGACGTGCTTGTGATTCGCATCAATCGCATCCGAGATGGCAACGTACAGGTTGTCTGAGCCATGTTGGTACACAGAGAAGCTCTGTGTGCCGTAGCCGTTGACGTGCAGTACATCGGTCTTGGCCACCCAGCCGCCCTCCAACGTCACAGAGTCGTTGTTGGTGGCGCTGTCGGTTCCCGAACCGGCAATGACAAGCACATGTCCTTTCTGATAACTGGTTTCATTGATTGCGGTATTCGCGTCACCAGTGATCGACAGAACATCGGTATTGTTTAATTTGATGTTCTGGTTGCCGTTGCCCAGTTTGAAGATTTCAATGCCCTCGACCAAGTCGTTGCGCAAAGCGGTGAAGTCCATGGTGGTGTTGGCCGTGAATTCCAAAGTATCCACACCGGTCCCGCCATCGATCTTGAAGAAGCTGTTGTCCGCCACTTTGATCAAGTCGTCGCCCGCGCCACCAATCAGCACATCCCAGCCACCGTTACCCACCAAGGTGTCATTACCGGCATTGCCGATGAGTCGGTCTGCCGCATGGATGTTGTCTGGCGTAGAAATGGCATTGGCCGTGAGCAGCTCGCCGCCCGTGCCTGCCACGGTTTGCACGGCGATGTTGCTATCCCCTGTCAACGCGGCGTTGCCGTAGAAGATCATCATGTTGCTGCTATTGGTCAGCACCGCGTCGGACAAGCCGTCACCGTTCAAGTCACCCACAGACGACCACAGGCCCGAGCCAAAGTTACCAGGGGTGGAAGACCAGTTGACGTTGTTGCCCGCCACATACGCATCGTCACCGGAGCCCGAGCGCAGCAACTGGATGCCGTAGTCTTGCATTTCCAGCAAGTTGAAGTCGGCCCAGCCGCCGGTGCGACCGAAGATCAAATACGACGAGCCTTGGGCATTGGCTTGTGCATTGCTGGCCTCGTTGTCACCAGGCGCTTGCAAGATGAAGTCGTTCAAGCCGTCGCCGTTCATGTCTCCCACACCAATGACGCTGCCCGCGCCGATGTGCTCCATGTCCACACCGCCGGTGATGCGGAAACCCTTGCCGCTGGCCGCCAAATTGGCCAAGCTCAGATCTTGACCATTGGGCATAGAAGCCGAGCCAAACACCACGTAAGCGCCACCGTTGTCTTTGTAGTTGTAGTCAGACGGGTCGCGTGAGCTGCCATAGCCAGAGATCAACAAGTCGTCGTAGCCGTCACCGTTGATGTCGCCCAGCTTGTTGTAGGTGCCATTGATGAGGTAGCTGGTCTCTGGCGTAATCTTGGTGATCGCAGGCGTGCCGCTGGCCGCCGCGCTGCTGGCCCAGGTGGTGGGTGCGGTCCACGTGCCTGACTGACCGTAGACCACATAGTTGGTGTCATAGGCGGTGTCGTACTTTGTGGTGTACGACAAGTTGTCGTAGTAAACCCCTGCCGCATTGCGCACCGACACCATGATGTCTTGGAAGCCGTCACCGTTCAAGTCGCCCACCGCCGTGATGCGATCAAACGCTTCACTGCTGTACACCGTGGTCACGCCGCTGCCCAAAGACACCGAGGTGCCAAGGCTGCTGGTCGCGTTGTTAAAGCCCGCGCCGACATTGGCCTGACCGAAATACAACTGGCCTGAGCCGCCATTGATGAAGTCGTCATAGCCGTCGCCGTTGACGTCGCCCATGCCCACAGGACGCCAGCCTGAACCAAGCTTGCTTCCTGCCGTGCCCACGTACACCGCATCGGCCGCAGTCGAGCTGGTGTTGTAGGTGTAGGTGGCATTCATGCCGGGAATATCGGTAGCAGTGGGAGGCGTGTAGGTGCCGTTGGAGGCGATGCCGGTATTCCGGTAAGCCCAATACCAATCGTTCCAAACGCTTGGGTTGTCATACCCGTAGGTGCTTGGCAAGGCATTGGCCTGACCCGAGGCATCGGTGGCATTGCTGGCAACAGTCGTGGTGGTCACGCCACCGGAGATGCGATCCACCAAAGTTCCGTTGCCCCCTAAGAACAAGTACTGTCGGCCTTCGTTCGAGGTCGACCAACTGTCTGGGGTAAACGAGGCCGTATTGACCGACGTGACGTAATACGTGGAAGACCCCGCACCATAGCTTGAGGTGTAAGCGTAATTGGCCAAGTTGTCATTGCCTTGGGTGAAGGTCATGGTGTTGCTGGCGTTGCTCGCGCCCACCATCAGGTCGGCCACGCCGTCACCGTTGTAGTCACCCAATGCGCCCAGGGAACTGCCAAAGCCCTCGCCTGCTGAAGCGTTGCTGGTCAGGCGGACATAGGCGGCGTTGCTGCCAGAGGGGTCTTGTGCGGCATCAATTTGCAAACTACCCAAACCACCGGCTTGGCCGTACACGATGTACACATCGCCTGTGCTGTAAGTGTTGGTCGCCAGGGTTTGCGTGGCGTAGCCGTTGTACCACCAGCCGTTGACGTTGGATGACGTATTGAAATAACGGTTCCAGCTATAGGTGCTGGTGCTACTGCTGCCCGCATCGGTCATGGCGAAGTCCATCAAACCGTCGTGGTTGACGTCACCCACGGCCACCAAATAGCTGTTGTTGGCCAAGTCAAAGGTGCGGCTGTTAAAGCTGATGGTATCCACGCGAATTTGCGGGGCATAGATCACTTGGTCGCCTGAGCCTGCGCCACCGTTGATGGTGTCTGAGCCGCTGCCGGGCACAAAGCTGTCGTTGCTGCTCGCCCCAGTCAAAGCATCGCTGCTGGTGCTGCCGTTGTAGGTGGTGCCAGAACCGCTGGGAGTGGCATTGATGACATGACTCGAAGCCACACCGGTGATGCGCAAACGCGCGCCGTCTTGGCTGTAAATCACATCATTGGTACCAACGGTCTGGGTGGTCCAGTTCGCAAAATCTTCCAAGCGCACGGTGTCTTCGCCGTCGAGCTTGACCCAAAGCTGGTCGGAGCTGGCGGACATTTGACGCACGCTGTTGAGATCAAAGGTCAACGTGGCATAGCCAGTGTTGTTGCTGACGTCGAGCACCTCAATGCCGTCAAACTTGGGCATGCTGTCATGCACAAAGTTAAGCGCAAAGTTGCTGTCGCTGCTGGCGAGCAAGGTGTCAACGCCTGTGCCTCCGTCGATGAGGCTGTCGGCCGCATCAAAAATGAGCACATCGTTGCCATCGCCACCCAGCAAGACGTCGGCATCGGCGCCACCATCCAAGGTGTCGTTGCCTGCGCCGCCATCGAGCCAGTCGCTGCCTGCGCCGCCCAAGAGGCTGTCAGCGCCGTCGCCTGCATAGATTTTGTCGTCGCCTGCGGCAGCGTCAATGCTGTCATTGCCTGCGCCTGCATAGAACACATCATCGGTGGCAGAGCCAACCAAGGTGTCGTCATAGGCCGTGGCTTGCACGCGTTCAATGCCGGACAAGCTGTCGGTGCCATCGGCCAAGGCCACGCCCGTGGTCAGGTTGACCGACACGGCTGCGCCCAAGGCGCTGTAGTCCACCAAATCGTCACCGTCGCCGCCTGACAAGGTGTCGTTGCCTGCGTCGCTGAGCAAGGTGTCGTTGCCTACCCCGCCAAACACGCTGTCGTTACCGCCGAAGCCTGTCATCAAGTCATTGCCTGCGGTGCCCAACACCGTCTCTGCACCCGATGTGCCGACCAGTCGCACCGTCGCTTCGGAAGACACGCGCACGGTCATGCTGCTGGCTGCCGTATCGACGGTGCCAGAAGACGTCCATGTGTGATAGATGCTGCCATTGCTGACCACATCGGCACCGGCGCTCCATGCACCAGCGCTGCTGCTCATCACCGCCAAGTCAATCACGTCTTGGGCATCGGCCAGCACGGTCACTGTGCTGCCGCTGGCCGCCATGTGGTGCACGGTGGCTGCCAAATCCAAGGTCAAGGCGGTGCCATTGCTGCCGCGCATGTCCAAGACTTCAAAGCCAGTCCAGTTGGTGGCGGAGGCAGAAGCCAGGTTGACTGTGGCATCGCGAATCCACAAGGTGTCTGTGCCTGCGCCGCCGTCCACGCTGGTGTCTTGGGCGTCGAAAACCACCACATCGTTGCCTGCGCCGGCCAAGATGGTGTCTGCACCTGCCCCGCCGTCAAACCAGTTGGCGTTGCTGTCGTTGGCCTTGATGTTGTCGGCATAGCTGCTGCCCAGCACGTTTTCAATGCTGTAGAGCAGGTCTGAACCGGTGTCGCTGGAGGTGGCCGTACCTTGTGCATCGCCATTCAACACGACGGTCACGCCTGCGGTAGCGTCTGAGAAGTCGGCGGTGTCGTTGCCAATGCCACCCACCAAGGTGTCATTGCCCTGTCCGCCTTGCAGCCAATCATTGCCAATGCCGCCTTCCAAGCGGTTGGCCACGCTGGAGCCAATGAGCCAGTCGTCGCCTGCGCCAGTTTTGACCCATTCAATCGTGCTCAGGCCCGTGCTGCCTTCTTCGGCCAAGGTGTCCACCACGGTCGTGCCGCTGGCGGTCAAGACCGCTGTATGCGAAGCCACGCCGTTGTAGCGATTGGCCGAGAGGTTGACCCGCACCGCGCCCAGTTGATCGGCATAGTCCACCATGCTGCTGTTGCCATTGGTCAGGGTGACGCCATAAATCAAGTCGTTGTCGGCCGAGAGGGTTTCGGCCACAGCAGGGTTGCCGCGCAACACATCGGTGCTGACGTTGTTGTGCACATACACATAAGCCGTGGCGGCTGCGCCTGTGCTGGCGTATTTTTTGTACGACGCGTTGTCGGTGGTGACCTCGGCCCATGTGACGCCAGTCTCGGTCTTGAACAAAACGCTGTCACCCACTTCACCCTCAATGTGCAGGGTGTGGTTGCTGTCGGTCATGGCCAGCACCTTGGTGGCATTGAGCACCAAGGTGTTACCCACGCCCGAGGCGTTGGCACTGAGGTCGACCGCTTCAATATTGCTCAGCACCACGCGGTTGCTGCCGCTGGTCAAATCGGTGTTGACGTAGCGGGTGTACAAGGTGTCATAGCCGCGGCCGCCGTCTACCAAGCTGTCATTCAAGTCGAGGAAGAACACGTCATTGTCAGTGCCAACGGTTGTGCCTGCGGCGGTGTCGCCGTACAGGGCGTCAATGCCTTCGCCGCCATAAATGGTGTCGTCACCTGAACTGCCCATCAAGGTGTTGGCATACACCGAGCCGACCAAGATGTCGTTGCTTGCGCCACCAATGAGGTTTTCAATTTGGTACAGCAAGTCGGTGGATTGGTAATACCCATCCACCGCAGTGCCAGCCGCCAGCGTGGTGTTACCCACCGCAACAGCCACACTGCCGATGTTGGCTTGCACCGAGTAGGTGGAAGCGCTGTAGTCCACGGTATCGACTTCATTGAGTTCGGTCACACCGTAGGCATTGATGTACGGCTGGTAGTCGGTGAAACCATAGATGGTGTCGTTACCGGGACCGCCCACAAAGGTGTCGTTGCCCCAGCCGCCTTCGAGCCAATCGTTGCCATCGCCGCCAGCCAACGAGTCGTTGCCGTAGTCGCCATGCAGTATGTCGTTGCCTGCGCCGCCGTCTAGGGTGTCGTTGCCGTCTGCGCTGTCATCAAAGTTGCCATGGCCTCGCAGTTCGTCATTGCCGTCGCCGCCGCGCAAACTGTCCGCGCCGTAGCCACCGGCGATGTAGTCGTTGCCAGCGCCACCGTCCATGGTGTCGTCACCGTATTCGGAGTTGTTGAAATAGGTGGTGTAAGGTGCACCGTTCAGGTTGTACAAAGACCAAGCGATATAGCCTAGGTAATCACCGCCGTCACCGCCCAATAAGAGGTCATTGCCGTAGCCACCCAAAATGGTGTCGTTGCCCGCGCCACCATCTAGGGTGTCGCCAGAGTCTGTCACAGAAGCGTTGTAGGTCGTCGTTCCCGACACATCGCTGCCAACGATGAAGTCGCTGCCATCCCCACCTGCAACGTAGTCTGCGCCGCTGCCACCCACCAAGGTGTCGTTGCCTGCCCAGCCGATGATCGAATCGTTGTCGGCTTCGCCGTAGATCTGGTCTTCGCCGTAGCCGCCATCCAAGGTATCAGCGCCGCTGCCACCGTAAATCAGGTCGTTGCCTTCCCAGCCTTGCACCGAGTCGTTGCCTGCGCCCACACTCAAGGTGTTGCCAAACACGTCGCCTTGCACGGTGTCGTTGCCACCATAGGTGTTGACGTTTTCGATTTGGTACAGCACATCGAGCGTGTTACCCGCTGTGTCTTTGCCCCAGCCGTTGAGCAAACTCACGTTGAGGTTGCTGCTGGTGTAGTCCAGATAGTCCACGGTGTCGGTACCGGCCCCGCCAATGAGGGTGTCCAAACCAGCGCCACCGCGCAGGTAATCGTTGCCAGCGCCGCCTTCAATGCGTTCTGCCACTGCGCTGCCGTAGATCGTGTCGGCCCCTGAGCCTGCATGCACCCAGTCGATGTTGCTGAGGGTGTCTGCAATGCCCGCCGCCACGGTCGCTGAGTTAGAAGCGAGATTGATCGTCGCCGCATTGGTCATGTCGGCGAAGTCCAACAACGAGATAGCCCCTGCCACGGTCGAGCCGCTGAGTGTGGCTGCGGCGGTGTAATTGCTGGGACGCAAGGCGCCCAACAACGAGCCGCTGTCGCCGCCAAGTTGCAGCACATCGTCAATCCAGACCGTCACCGCGCTGGAGCCCGAGCCTGTGCTGTAAGCGGTAGCGCCGCCCAAGCTGGTGCCCTTGGTCCAGTTGTCCGAAGAAGAGAGGATCACGCTGTCGCCGCGTTCGCCATGAACCCGCAAGGTGCCATTGCTGTCGGTGAGGTTCAACACCGCTTGCTTGCTCAGAGAAATGCTGTTGCCCACGCCTGCACCAGCGCCTGCGTAGCTCAGGTCAATCACTTCCACATTGGTCACGTTGGACAACGCGTTGAAGTCCACGCTCGCATCGGCCACCACCAAGGTGTCACTGTCGTTGGTGTAGGTCACATTCACGGTGACCGTGTGGTTGACCGAATTGGCATCGGTGTACGTCGCGGTGTACGCGTTGTTGGCGTAGGTCCAAGAACCGCTCATTTGCAACGTGTCTTCATGCCCCAGCAGCACATTGAGTGTTCTGTTCAAGGCGTTAGAAGCATCTGGCACGCTCATGTTGTACACACTGGCTGCGTTCAGCTTCACAAGCTGTGCACCCGTGGCACCCAGTTTGAGCACCTCGATGTTTGAAATCACCGGCAAGCTGCCCGAAGTGAAGTCTGCGCTCGTGGTTTTCACCAACAGCGTGTCAGTGCCCGCACCACCCACCACCGAAGCGTCGGCCGAGTCAAACACCAAGGTGTCGCCATGCGTGCCTGCGTACAAGATGTCGGAGCCGGATTTGCCGTCAATCTGAGACGGCTCAGCGTCGGTGATGTTGCCCCCGCTCACGGTGGCATTGCCAATCGTGGTCAGCCCCAGCGTAGAAGCTGTGAAATGCAAACCGCCGTAGTCAAACGAGCCGTAGCTGTCGTCCAGGCCGTTGACCAAGCTGGTTTCTTGCACACCGTTGGCGCTGGCATTGAAGGTGGTGCTGCCAATCGTCAAGCTGGCAGGCGTACCCGAAGTGCCAATTGCGAAGTTATGAACATCGGTCACGCCGTTGTAAGTCACCAAACCATTGGTGGCGGCTGTGAAGTCAATGCCAGACACACTCAACTTGGCGTTATCGCCGTTGCTGTAGCTGCTGTAGCTGAAGGGAGAGGCCCAAACCTCGCCAACGATGAGCGCCAAGGTCGTCGCACCCGCGGTAACCGCCGTGAACGTCGTGGCCACGCCACCACTGTTGAGGGTGATCTGCGCTTTGGTATCCGTCCCGCTGATGCTTGTGCCTTCGGCAAAGCTGGTGATATGAGTCCCCGTACCAAGCGACAAAACACCTACTTGTGTGGCCTCAAACTGCACGCCACCAATGGTGATCAACGCTTTGGTGGACACCGTACCGTTGGTGTAACTACTGGGCACAAAGCTACCCGTGTCAGACGGGCTTAACCAATAGTCGCCTGCTGCGGTATTCAGCGTTGTCGCCTCAGCAGCATTGGCCACGAATGTCCAAGTGCTCGCTCCGTTTTTCAGCACCAATTGGGCTGCCGTCGCTGAGGAGCCTGCAGGCGCTGTCCCGTTGCTGAACGAATCCACCACATAACCCCCCCCCACGGGCAGTGCACCCGCCTGTGCTGCAGTGAATTGAACGCTGCCAATAGTGATGTGTGCGTAGGTGGCTTGGGTGAAAACCGGTGCGGGGTTGCCCGTGCCCGTGGCCACAAACTGCGTGCCGCCCACATTGATGTGGGTGGCATCGGCAAAACTGATGGCCGAGGCGGAGGTCAAGGTGGTTGCGCCCGCTGAAAGGGCTTCGTAACTCACCGTCCCTAGGTGCACTGTTGCTTTGGCGGCGTTGTGGCCTTCCACAACGTTGGTGGGAGCCTGACCCGATGTCAAATGGGTCAAAACACCCGTGCCTTCCACAAAGCGCTTGCTACCAATATCTATGTAGGCGTTGGACACGCCATGCAACACTTCGTCGGCCGAAGTTCCGCTGATGCTGGGCAGGTTTGAAGAAGCCGTGACTTCACTGCCACCGTCCACTTTGGTGTCGGTGATGTCCAGCCACAACACATCGTTGCCTGTGCCGCCGTAAAGCGTATCTGCACCTGCGCCACCGATCAGGGTGTCGTTGCCTGCACCACCCACAATGCTGTCATTGCCATCGTTGCCAATGAGCTTGTTATCGGCGCTGCTGCCGAGGATGGTGTCGTTAAAGGCTGTGCCTTCGAGGTTTTCAATCGAAATCAGCGTATCCACCTCAGGGTTGGCTCCGCCCCCAACCGTGACCTTGCCCGCAGACAGATCGGCGTCGATGACGTAAGTGGAGTCATAACCCGTGTAGTTGCTTGTGTAGATGTAGCTGTAACTGGCCGTGTCGCTGCCCACGCCACCGTTGAGCGTGTCATTGCCGCCGTAGCCAATGAGCTTGTCGTCATAGGCCGTCACGGTCACAGTCGCGTCGGTGGTGGTGATGGCTTCCGCCGTTGTATTCCACGCGGCCCCCGAGTAATAGCTGGGCGTGACGCTGACCGTCACCGAGGGGTGAACCACTACCGAGGTGCCGCCCACGTTGTACTTGTTGTAGACCACGCCGTTGAGCGTGATGCTGCTGTGCACCCACAAGTCGTAAAGCGTGACGGTGTCGCCCACATCGCCTTCAATGCGCAAATAGCTCGCACTGCTGCCTGTGAGGATGCCGCTCACCACGGCGGAATTGAGCACCACCGTGTTGCCCACGCCAGAGTCATTGGCGCCGAGTTGGAGGACCTCAAAGTTACGCACCGCTGGTGCGCTGGACACGGTCAAGTCGGCATAGGGCTGGGTCACCAACAGTGTGTCGGTGGTGCCCGTGCTGGCATTGATCATGCCTACGCTGTAGTCCAACGCAAGGCTGTCATCCCCAGATGTACCGGGCACCGTGGTTGTGTTGTTGAAAACCGTAGCGGTAGAGCCCGTAGAAGCCGTGCTGATGCTGATGCTGCCCGAGGGGCTGGTCAGGCGATCGGTGAACAAGCTGCCCAACTGCAAGTTGGTCTGGCCTGTGTTGGTCATGCCGTCGGTGTAGATCAACTGGTTCACCGATTGCGCGGTGAAGCTGCTGTCTGTGCTGCCGTCTCCGGGCAGCAAGGCACGGGTGGCCAAGTAAGGGCCATCGATTTGCACAGTCAACGTTGTCGCAGTGCCGCCGTTGGGGGTGTATTGGGTGGTGTAAATGCGTGCGCTGCCGCCATTGAGCTGCGCTTCGGCTTTGTAGGTCCAGTTGCCCCAATCGTTGAGCACAAACATGTCGCCCGCATCCCCATCGACGCGCAACACATGGTTGCCATCGGTCATGGCGTAGACCGATGCACTGTCGAGCACCACGGTGGTCGCGTTGCGGCCACGCAGGTCGATGAACTCAATGTTCGTGATGCCATTGGTGGCGTTGGCCACCGTGAAGTCACGGCTGTTACCCCCCATCCACAAGGTGTCGTAACCCGTGCCACCGTCCAAGGTGACGGCAGACTGAGCCAATGCGCCGCTGACGTTGCTGAGGTGAACGCTGTCGTTGGCTGACGTGGAGGTGTAGTCCACGTCCCACACCAAGATGTCGTCGCCCGCGCCGCCGATGAGCACATCGGCACCGCCATGCGGTCCGACGCTGAGCCAATCGTTGCCCGAACCGCCCACCAGTACATCGTTGCCTGAACCGCCGTCTAGGCTGTCGTTGCCCGTGCCGCCATCCAAGCTGTCGTTGTCGGCGCCGCCATACAAACTGTCGTCGCCCGCAAAACCGAGCAAGGTGTCGGCCCCTGCCCCAGCTTGGGTGATGACATCGGCTTGTGCGCTGCCCAACAAGGAATCGGAGCCCGAGCTTGTGGTGTAGACCGTATGGACATCGGTCGAGATGGCCACTTTCAGGGCCGTCGCACCGTATTGCCACGTGGTCATACCGGCTGCGCCTGCCACAGTGGACCAGCCTGCTTCGCTGAAGTTGACGGTGTCTTCACCCCCCCCGTACACCGTCAAGGTGCCGCTTTCGCCCACCAAACGGGTGACAAAGTCTTGGCTGAGTGTGACGGTTTGAGGTGACTCGGCATTGAGTTTCAAAGTTTCAATGCTCTGCATGACGGGCATAGCCCAAGTCACGCTGAAGTCCACACTGGCGTCGTTGATGAGCAAGGTATCGCTGCCTGTGCCGCCCACCACGGAAATGTCTTTGGCGTCGAACACCAAAGTTTGGCCTGCATTGCCTGCGATCAAAACGTCGGAGCCTGCACCGCCGTCCAAAGTCATGGTCACCGTGTCGCTGCCCACCAAATAGTCGGTGCCTGAGCCGCCTTGGAGCACTTCAAAACCGCTGATGCGGTCGATGCCGCCCTGACCGTCGCTGGCATAGCCAGAGGCCACACCACGGTACAAGGCGCTGCCCATATTGACCACGACCGAGTTGGTCTGGTCGCTGTAGTCCAGCACGTCCGTGCCGTTGCCGCCGCTGAGGGTGTCGTTGCCCGCACCACCACGAATGGTGTCGTTGCCGTCGTCGCCAGAGACCGAGTCGTTGCCGCTGCCTGCGTCAATCCAATCGTCGCCTGCGGCGCCAAACACAAAGTCGGCGCCGTCGCCGGTGAGCACCGTGTCGTTGCCTGCGCCTGCATTCACGCTGTCTCGGCCACCTTGGGTCGCAATGCGCTCGGCATTGGCGCTGCCTTGCACGATGTCGTTGCCATTGCCGGTGCGCACGTTTTCAATCGAGCGCAAGGTGTCCACCGAGCCATAGCCGTCAATGGCTGTGCCGCCTTGAACGGTGAATGAGCCTGCTGAAATCGAGTCTGCACCCATGTTCACGTACACATTGCCCACTTGGTCAGAGTAGTCGGCGGTGTCTATGCCATCGCCGCCATCGAGCGTGTCGTTGGCGCGTGAATGGCTCATGTAGTCATTGCCGCCCGAGCCCACATTGGTCTCTGCGCCCGAGTTGCCGCTGACCCATTGGTCGGCATACGTGGGCGTGGTGGCGTCGGTCAGCACCTGCAAGTTTTCGCTCAGGCGCAAAGTGGCAATCAACGCGGTTCCGTTGTAGACCTCGGCTCCCAAATAACGGGTGCCGTTGACCACAGTGTCTGCCGCACTGCGCCACACCAAGGTGCCGCCCAGAATCAGGCTGTCACCCACATCGGCTTGCACCGTGAATGGCGTGAGTTTGTTGCTGACCAAAGCGGCCAGCTTGGTGGTGTCAATCTTGAGCCAGTTGTCACCGTTGCCACGCAAGTCGATGGCTTCAAAGTTACCCAAACTGCCTGCGAAGTTGCCCAAGTTGCGAACGGCGTCGCGAATCACCAAGGTGTCGTAGCCTGTGCCGCCGTCAATGGAGGTGTCGTTGTTGTCAAAGATGACCAAGTCATCGCCCGCACCAGCCTGCAACACATCGGCATCGTTACCGCCGTCCAAGGTGTCGCGGCCTGCGCCGCCGATGAGCAAGTCGGCTTCATCACCACCGAGCAACATGTCGTCGCCATCGCCACCGTCTAGGGTGTCGTTGCCTGTGCCGCCTGAGAGCCAGTCGTTGCCACTGGATGCGCCTAGGGTTGTGGCACCGCCGTACAACATGTCGTTGCCCAAACCACCCGAGATCGAGTCGTTGCCCGCGCCGCCCCACAGCGAGTCGTCGCCTGCGTCGCCAGACAAAACATCGGCCCCGTCTTCGCCCATCAAGCTGTCGTTGCCTGCGCCACCGACCAAGCTGTCTTGCGCAGCGCCACCCAACAAGGTGTCGTTGCCATCGTCACCCACCAAGGTGTCGCTGCCACTGCTGCCAATGAGTGAATCGGTGCCACGCGTGCCCACCACTTTTTCAATGCCGGTGAGGCTGTCGCTTTCGCTGGTCGACACCACGGCTATACCGGTGGTGAGGTTCACACTCACGCCGCTTTGGGCAGCCATCAAGTCGATGGTTGCGCCTTGGTAAGGAATCGTCCAATCAATCAGGTCAACGGTGACGCCGTTGTTGACCTTGACGTACACGCCTTCCAGCGCATAGGTGGTGTTGCTGGCGTCTTGCGACATGACGGCCCATGGACCTTCCAGCGTGAGTGTGCTGTGGTAGGTGTAAGCGCCGTTTTCGTATTTGCCACCGTTGACGGTGAGCATGACGTTGGAGCCATAGGCCACAAAGTTTTTACGCTCCAACAAGGCCACCACTTCGCGGTAGTTGATGGTCAAGTGGTTGACCCCATCACCGGTGAGGTCGATGGTTTCCAAGCTACGCAGGCTTTGACCTGCATACGCTGTCATGTCCAAATCAATGCCATGACCCACGAACTTGAGCGTGTCGTTGCCCGTACCACCGTCGATCAGCACAAAGTTCAAATCTGTGACCGAGAGCACGTCATTGCCACCACCACCACGGATGATGTCGGCACCGCCCATGCTGTAGATGGTGTCGTTGCCATCGCCGCCAGCCAAGCGGTTGGCACCGAAGTCACCCATCATCATGTCGTTGCCAGTGGTACCGGTCTGGATCAAAGAGTCAGAGTAGTCGCCGCCATTGATGACAAAGGCTTCGCCCGAGTTGTAGCCGTCTTTTTGGTTGGTGGGCATGCCCACAATCATGTCGGTCACGCCGTCATCATTGAAGTCACCCGTGGCAGCCGAGAAACCAAACTGGTCTTGCGGCAAACCACCGGTGATGGCCAAACCATCACCACCCAAGTTGTCAGCACTGAGTTTTTCACTCCACGCATTGCGTGCTTTGCCATAGACCACAAACACTGCACCGCTGTCAGTGTCGGCAAAGTCGCTGGCCGTGTTGTCGGTCACTACAGGGTTTTGACCACCGGCGAGCAGCAAGAAATCATCGTAGCCGTCGCCGTTGACGTCGCCGTATTTGGCCACGCCCGTCAGTTGGTTATTGGTGGTGCCATAGAACGTGACGACACGCCCTTCAGCACGCAAGGCGGCCAAAGACAAGAGATCGGGCCAATCGCCCGACTTGCCAAACACCAGGTAGTAAGCGCCATAGGCCAAGCTGTTTGGCGCACCCGCCATGCCCACCACGTTGGGGCTGCCAAAAATAAAGTCTTGGATGCCGTCGCCGTCGATATCGCCTACCGACTTGACCACCAAGCCCGCAGCAGCGCCTGCGCTTTGCGCGCTTCGGTTGCCGCCATTGAGGTTGGTGGCGCTGATGGAGTAATCGGCTGACTGCCAGTTTTGATCGGTTTGCAGGCCCGGATCGACTTGTGCCGCAGCTTCGCTACTGAAGTTGTAGCTCGTTGCGCCGTAGAAGGTGTAGGTGCTGCTTGAAGTGGAAGCTCGTGCCAACGCAGTGCGAATGGCCGTGCTGTCAAAGTCCAAGTGATAGCCCGTGGCACGCTCCAACGACAGGCCGGGATTGACACTGACCGTGCCGCCCGTGAAGCTGACCGCTCCGCCATGGTCACCCGTGAATTGGGTGTGCAAATTGTCTGCACCCGTGGCTGTGAAAGTTTCAATCAGCGTGCCAGAGTTGTTGTAGAGCTTGATCTTGCTGTTGACATTGCCTGCCGCCACATCTTGCGAGAACTGCAGGTTCAAGTTGTCGTCCAAGCCTACTTTGATGGAACCACTGGACAAATTGGTGCTTGCCGCAAGAGACAAGCCCCCTGCGGTGGTGAAGGTCAAACCGTTACCAGAAGCCAGCCCCATGACTTGGTTGCTGTCTTGGTCTGTCAACGGGGCGTAAACCACGTTGGTGGTTGTGGGGTTGCCATTGACCACGGTGGGCACTGCCACAGTTTCTGTGGACACCACGATGCGATAGGTGGTGTTGTATTCAAGCGCGAAGCGAGGATCAATCGTCAACGTGCGGTTGTTGAGTGTGAGCACGCTGCCATCAGCGCTGCTGATGGTGTACACACCGTTGTTGACGGTGTAGTTGGCCGCGGCAAAGCTCTCGACCACCGTCTCCACGCCACCAGAGACCTTGACCAAATTGATCGTGCCATACCGAGACATGACCAAAGTTTCGGGCGATGTGATGCGGATGTTGGTTTCCACTTGGAAGCCACCCATGCCTGCATAAATATTGCCCACCGCCGCATTCAAACTGGTGTTGTTGTAATTCCAGTTGTACAAATCGGGGCGGTACACATCGTCTGTGGTGGTGATGGTGTCTTCACCTGAGCTGATGTTGCCGTACGCGTCTTGCACCGAATCGAGGACGATGCGGTAATCGGTACCGCCCTTGAAGGTGGCGCCCAAGTGCAACACAAAGCTAGAGCTGTCGACCAAACGGTTGTTCGAGCTGTAGCCAATCGTGCCACCCATGTCACTGACACCGGTTTGCAAATCGAAGGTTTCGGTCGTGCTGTAGCCCGAAACGGTTTTGCTGTTGCCAGTTCCCGTGTAACTGATGGACTGAATCAGAACATGACCATAGGGCTTGACGGCTTCACTCAAGGTCAAGTTCAAGTCAAACACCCGATTGGTGTAGACCGGGTTGTAGTTCAGTGTGGTGCTGCTGACAGGCGCGTTGGGCACTTCGCCGGGCGCGCCTGTGGGCAGGTATTCACTGATCGAGGTGGTCCCTTGGTTGGTGACGTAATAAGGGTAGTTGTACGAATAGTAGGTACCCGCAGGCAGCGTAGCTTGCGTGGGGTAGATGGTGTTGTACGCCAGCGAGCTGTAGTACTGGTTGTAAAAGTTAGCAACGCTGTCATACGGGGTCACCGTGAACGTGACATGCCCGGTGTTGATGGTCGGTGCTGTGCCGTCGGCGGTGCCTGAACTGGCTGCGGTGGCAAAGGTGACGGTGTTGTTGCTGGACAAGCCTGCAAACACATTGCCCGCACCGTCTTTGAAGGTGTTGCCATCGACCGTGAGGTAGTAGCTCGCACTGTTGGCCAAGGCTTTGTAGGGGTTGAGCGTGATGCCGCTGCTGCTGACTTGCATCACCCCGCCCGAATCGCCCACGCCGGTGTAGAGGTCGAACTTTTCAATCAACGTGCCAGCGCTGTTGAAGAGTTTGACAAATGATTTGTTGGGCGCGTTGACCAAGGATGTCACGGGCTCCGAGAAACTCAGTGACAAGTTGTTGGTCACGGCCACGCCTGTGCTGGCGCTGGTTTGCACCGTGGGTGCGGTGACATCGTTGTCGTGGTAGACCACCGTGGTGTTGGCCCAGCCTTCGTCCTTGCCGAAGACCACAAACGCAGCACCGCTCTTGTCGAGGTAGTCGCCTTGCACGCCCGAGAAGCTGGGGCCACCAATGGCGAAGTCGGCAAAGCCGTCCGAGTTGACGTCACCCAATGCCGCAATCGACGCACCAATGTTGGTGGGGTTGGCACTGTCTGAATAAATCGTGATGCCCTTGTTGGGCGTCATATTGGCCAAATTCAAGTTGCCTGAATACGCGCCACCAAACACCAACGAGACACGCCCGTTGTTGTTGTTCACGTTGTCAATCGCATCGGCATAGCTGTAGCCCAGAGCAAAGTCTTGGTAGCCGTCGTTGTTGACGTCGCCCACACCTTGAATGGTGAGCATGCTCAGGTTGGCGCCGGGCACACCTGTCAGCGATGAGGCATCCACGACGAAGCCTTCGCTGGCCGAGGGCGTAAAACTGAGATCAGCAATGTTGATGTCGTTCCAGTTGTTGCGACCGTAAATCACCCGAATCTTGTCTACACCGCCGTAGGTGAAGTTGGCAGCCATGTCGGCCCAGCCGTCACCGTTGATGTCACCAATCGCGGTCAAGCCAAACTGGTAGGTGGCGTTGTAGGTTTCGTAGTTGGACGAGGTCAACGCCAAGTTATCCATGTTCAAGGCTTTGAACGCGGTGGAGTTGATGCCCGAGACCTTGAAGCCGTCGCTGCCAATGTTGGACAAATCGATCTGACCCGCCAAATCGCTGCGACCAAAAATCACATAGGCCGAACCGGCTTGGTTGACGATCATGTCGTCTACACCGTCGTGGTTCACGTCGCCGGCGTTGTCTACCTTCCAGCCTGCGTACACGTCAATGCCTTGGCTGACCATGTAGGTGCCATCGGTGTAGGAAATCGAGAAGGTTGACAACTGCGGTGTGGGCGGGCTGTCAATGTGGGCCGCCATGTTGACGGTGTAGTACACCTTGACGCCGTTGTCGCCTTGCGCTGAGCTGTAGGTGATACCGTTGTAGTTGACGTTGCCCGTGAGGTGCCAATTGCCGTAAAGCGTGAGGCTGTCGTAAGTGGGATTGCCTTTGACCAACAAGAGTTGGTTGGCATCGGTCATCTCGGCCACTTTTTCGGGCGTGAGGACCAATTCGTTGTAGTAGTTGCCTGTCGCTGTGGAGCGGTAGGTGAGATCGAACACCTCAATGTTGGTCAAGCCTGTGGGCGCCAACAAGCTGGTGTTGATGCGCCCTGCCCCATCCACGGCGGTGCCTGAGAAGTCGAAACGCACTGTGTCGGTACCACGTCCGCCGTCGATACCGGCAAAGCTCATGTTGCTGACGGTGATGACGTCATCCCCATCGCCCGCCATCGCACCTTCCATGGCCCCGACCACCAAGCTGTCAGCGCTAGATGTGCCCACGGCAATCGTGCCGCCCAGTTCGTTGCTGATGTTGAGGGTCACTGAATCTGCCACGTTGACAAACGCACTGCCTTTTTGCAGCACTTTGAACAAGGCACCTGTGGCGTCAGAGGTGACGCCCACGTACACCCAGCCACCGTACAACGCCAGCGTGCTGCCCGCGCCACCCAAGACGGTGACTCGACCGGTGTCACACAAAGCCAGCACGCTGGCTTCATCCATCTTCACAGAACCTGTGGTGCTGAGGTCAATCTTTTCAAAGTTGCTCACTTGTGTGCCAGCCAAGGTGGTCAAGTCCACTTGGCTAGCGCCTGTCATGCACAAGGTGTCGGTACCACTGCCACCCCAAATGCGGGTATCAGCAATGTCGTACACCACCACATCGTCGCCTGCGCCCGCGTCAATCACGTCGGCACCTGCACCGCCATTGATCGTGTCGTTGCCACCCGTGGCTTTGATCACGTCTACGCCGCTCGTGCCAGCGATGCTGTCAGCCAAATCGTTGCCGTTGACGTCGGTGGTGCCTGTGACCACAGGCTGTACAACAGGGGCATGGCCCGCTGTGTTGCTGACCTTGACGGTCAAGAGCGTGCCTTGGTAGGTCACGGTGTAGACGTCGTACCCTGCGGTCACGGTCTTGTTCAACACACCCGCGGTAGTAGGGAACCCTTTGAGCAACACGCTGTCTTGGGTTTCACCATCGATGGTCAAGGTGTTGTTGGCATTGCCCATGGCCAACAGGTTGGCAGGGTCAATCACCAAGGTGTCGACGCCCGAGCCGGTCACGGTCGTGGCATTGTTGAGGTTGAACACCTCCAAACCTTGCAAGCTGGGGCGTGTGGCACCGCTGTCAGGACGGGCGATGTCAGTCAAGTCCAACAAGCCCGCCTTGCTCACCATCAAGGTATCGACATCGGTGCTGGCCGTGTCGCCACCGCCAGAGATCAAAATGTCTTTGGCATCGAACACGATTTGGTCGCTGCCAGCACCACCACGCACAATGTCGGCGCCTGCGCCACCGTCGATGGTGTCGTTGCCCGTGCCACCGCTGATGTCTTCAGAACCTGAACCACCTGTGAGCACCGAACCGGTGTTGCTGCCCACAATTTGATCGCCCTTGGTCACATCCAAGTCGAGCAAGACGGTCACCGCTGTGCCGTCGCTGGCGTAGTTGGTGAATTTGTTGTACGCGATACCCAACACCAATTCGGAGCCGCGCGATTGCCACCCCGAGCCCGCCAAGCGCACCACATCGCCTGCGTTGCCGCTGACGATGAGGGTGTTGGTTTCGGTTGAGGCGTCACGCACTTGGTCGGCTGAAATGACCAAGGTGTTGTCTGCTGTTCCCGTGAGGTCCCATTTTTCAATGCCATGAATGGCACTGGCCGGGCCATTGGACGTGGTCAGGTCAATGGTCATGCCCTGCCCCGCCACGGCGTTGACCAAACGCAAGGTGTCGGTGCCAGTGCCGCCGTCGATCACAGGATCGTTGCTGTCGTACACCAACACGTCGTCGCCTGCACCACCGCTGAGGGTGTCGGCCCCTGCGCCACCATCGAGCACGTCGCTGCCTGCACCGCCGTCGAGCGATTGAACGCCTGCGCCGCTGGTGAGTTCATCGCGGCCCGTGGTACCGCCCAATTGAGGAATCAGACCATCTTGGATCTTCACCGTTGCACCGTTGAGGGTGTAGGTGGTGTACCCACCGCTAGACGCCCCCGACTGCAACCATTCGCCGTTGAGACGAACAATGTCGCCACTGGTGCCTGTGACTTGCACCGTGTGATCTGTGTTCATGGCCAGCACATCGGCGCTGCCCAAGCTCAAGGTACGGGCTGCACCGGTGTGCGTGCCCATGCTGATGTTTTCGATGTTTTGGATCACATCGTCGGCCAACACGGTCAGGTCGGTCAGGCTGGCAGACACCTGCAAGGTGTCGTTGCCACTGCCGCCATCGATCAGCAAGTCCGCGCTGTCAAACACCAAGGCATCGTTGCCGTCACCGCCACGCAAAACGTCAGCGCCTGCGCCGCCGTCCAGCGTGTTGTCACCGGCCGTGCCGCGCAACACATCCATGCCTGCAGAGCCCGTGGTGGTCACTTGATCGACCGTGACCCCCACTTTGACTTTGAGCGTCACATCGTTGCTCGCGACGTTGGTGCCGTGATAAACGTTGTAGCCGTTTTCGAGTGTGGGAGTGCCCCATGTGCCGTCCAGGAACACTTTGTCACCGGTGTTACCATCCACCACCAAGGTGGATTGACCACTGACTTCCACCACACTGGCTGGCGAGACCACCATGTAGTTGTCACCTGCGCCGGTGATGTCGATGATTTCGGTATTCAGAATGCTGGGACGACCGGTGGAGTCACCCAAGTCCAGCACCACATCGTGGGCGCTGACGGTGTCAAAGCGCAAGGTGTCAACGCCTGCGCCACCGTCCACGGTGAGGTCAGAGGGGTCAAAGGTGCGAATGTCATCGCCACTGCCACCGACATACGCAATCGTCAACGTCACATCGGGGTTCACCAACACGGTGGCCGTGGTTTGGTTAACGCTGTCGAAATAGGTGTACTTGGTGTATTGACGGGCTGCGCCGCCTTCGTAAATGACGGGCTGTGTGCCCGCAGCAATCCAGTTGCCACTGAGGGTGAGTGTGTCACCCACACCGCCGTGAATTTTCAGCAAATCGGTGGTGTCGGAGAAGTTAAAGACCGAGGCTGTGCTCAAGGTCAAGGCATGCGCGCCCAAGCCATTGATGTCTAACTCTTCAAAGCCGGTGATCTTGCCCATCGGGTTTTGCACATCGCTGAGCACGCGCGTGGTCGAAGACAGGCTGGTGCTGGCGTTGCTGTCTGCGGTGAAGGTCACACCATCGACACTGATGAGAGCGGGCAAGCTGCCAGTGCCCTCACGCAACACGCGCACGGAAGACGAGGTGCTCAGAGGCACCAACACATTGGTGGCGCTGAAGCTGATGCCATTGACTTTGAGCGTGACCGCGAAGTCTTGCGTCACGGCCAAGGTGTCAACACCGCTGCCGCCATCGATGATGGCGTCTGTGCTGTCAAACAACACCCAGTCATTGCCCGCACCGGCCCGAATGGAGTCGGCCCCTGCCCCGCCACGAATGACGTTGGCCAAGTCTGAGCCCGTGATGGCGTCGGCACCGCTACCACCCATCACGGTTTCAAAGCCACTGATGAGGTCGTTGAAGAACGCTGTGCTGTTGCTGCCTGCACGGCCTGACACCGTGCCTGCGGCCAAGTTGATGTTCAAAGACACGCTGGCATCGGTGGTGGCACTGAAGTCCAAGGTGTCGTTGCCGTTGCCGCCTTCAAGGGTGTCGTTGCCAGGTCCACCGTTGACGGTGCTGGCGTCGACGCGCACGGTGTCGTCACCAATGCCTGCGTCCACGCTGTCGTTGCCTGTGCCACCGTCCAAGATGTCGTTGCCTGCGCCGCCGAGCAAGGTATCGTCACCCGTGCCGCCTGAGACGCTGTCGTTGCCTGCACCTGCATCGATCAAGTCTTGACCATCACCACCGAGCACGGTGTCTGTGCCGTCGCCTGCGAGCACGGTGTCGTTGCCCGTGCCGGCGTCGATGCGGTCATTGCCTGTGCCAGCGTCAATGCTGTCGTTACCCGCACCACCGCCGATGCTGTCGTTGCCGTCGCCTGCCACCACGGTGTCATTGCCATCGCCACCGTCCAAGGTGTCGTCGCCTGTGCCGCTGTCGATCAAGTCGTTACCACCGCCTGCATTGACCGAGTCAGAGCCTGCGTTGGTATGGAATTCGTCATCGCCTGCAGTTGCATGCGAGGCGTAAAGGTGATTGGGGTCGGCAGAGGCAGGCACCAACACATCGGCCCCTTCGCCAGTGATGAACACAAAACCCGGCGTGATGGCCACCGGCACCATGATGGTGAGGGTGACTGGGGTGACGCTGCCCGAAGGGAGATACGAGGTGATGTACGCGTCGTGGGTTTTGACCGACCCAGCGTCGAACAAGCCCGAACCATTGGAGGTGTCCAATGCCCAATTGCCCACCAATCGCACGCCATCAGCGGCTGCGCCGTCGACGCGCAAGATGCGGTTGCTGGTCATGGCGTACACGTCGGCATCGGCAATCTTGACCGATTGGCTGCCGCTGGCTGTGAGGTCCAAGACTTCAAAGCCGAAGAAGATGTCGTCACGCAACAACGTGAAGTCCACCAAGGTTTTGTCAGCACCCACCACCAAGGTATCGGTGCCTGAACCGGCTTGAACCACTGCGTCCAAGGGGTCGTAGACGATGCGATCGTCGCCTGCGCCGGCATCAATCGAGTCGGGGCCTGTGCCGCCGTCGATGACGTCATTGCCAGCGCTGCCCAAAATGGTGTCGGCTGCGCCTGAACCAATGAGGGTTTCAAAGCCAGAAATTTGGTCGATGTAGGGGCTGACAGTGCTGTCGCTGCCGTCCCACACTTGGCCCGTGGCCAAGGTGGTGCTGCCCACCACGACGCTGCTGCCTGAGAGGTTGATGACCACAGGTCCACTCACGCCGCTGTAGTCGAGCACGTCGCCCGAGCCTGCACCACCGTCCAAGGTGTCGTTGCCTGCATCGCCCAAGACGCGGTCATTGCCATCGCCTGCGTTGATGCTGTCGTTACCCAAACCACCCAAAATGGTGTCGTCGCCATAGCCACTCAAGATGGTGTCGTTGCCTGCACCACCGTCGATGTAGTTAGCAATAGCGCCGGTGGCAGAGCCCAAGTCGCTGCTGAAAGCGTCGGCTCCGCTGCCACCGATGAGGTTTTCAATGCCTGACAAATCGTCAGTGCCCGTTTGGCCCGCCAAGGTGCTGCGAGACGTGGCTGTGCCGGCGCCACTTACCAAGGTGAGGCTCACGCCCACGGTGTTGTCGCTGAAGTCAGCGGTGTCAATGCCATCGCCACCGGCCAACACGTCGTTGCCGGTGCCGCCTTTGAGGGTGTCGTTGCCCGCATCGCCCATCAAAATGTCGTTGTCGGCGCCGCCCAAGAGCAAGTCGTTACCTGAACCACCGCTCAAGGTGTCGTTACCTGCACCACCGCTCAAGGTGTCGCTGCTGCCCACGGTGTCATCGGCGCGGTCGCCCATCAACAAGTTGCCGCCGCTATTGCCTGTGATGTTGTCGCTGCCTGCACCACCCAACACGGTTTCAAAGCTGCTGAAAGTGTCAGTACCGCCCATGCCGTCGTTGGCAGTGGCGGTGTTGTTGCCTTCGGCAAGGGTCACCACAATGCCTTGACCCGCCGCGTTGCGGCTGTAGTCCAAGGCATCGTTGCCTGCGCCACCTTCGAGGGTGTCGTTGCCCAAGCCACCGGCCACGATGTCATTGCCTGCACCGGATTGAATCCAGTTGTCGGCGTCAGAGCCCACGATTTGGTCGTTACCCGTGCCTGTGATGAGGTTTTCAATGTCGCTGCCAACGATGGTGTCTGTGCCCAGGCCACGTGTGCCCAAGCTGTCCACGCTGGTGCCTGTTTTGAGGTCGATGGTCAGGTTGCCTGTGGCCGCAGAGTCGTCCAAGGTGTCAATGCCGTCACCGCCGCTCAAAGAGTCGTTGCCTGCGCCGCCGTTGAGCAAATCGTTGTCGGCGCCACCCGACAAGCTGTCATTGCCCAAGCCGCCGATCAGGGTGTCTTGACCAATGCCGCCAGACATCACGTCGTTGCCTGCTCCGCCTTCGAGGTAGTTCCAGCTTTCGTTGCCTGTGATGGTGTCGTCACCCGCACCACCAATGACGTTTTCAATGCTCAGCAGAATGTCGTTGCCAGGGCTGGTGGAGCTTGCGTTGGCATCGAGCGTGCTGCCCGCTGCGCCGTTTTGGCCCAGCGTGATGCTTAAAGGATTGGTCGCTGTGGCGCTGCTGTAGTTGACAGCGTCGGTGCCGTCACCGCCGACCAAGTAGTCGTTGCCGGGGCCACCAAACAAGGTGTCGTTGCCTGCGCCTGCGAGCAAGGTGTCATCGCCCATGCGGCCGTACACCAAGTCGCCCGAAGCGGTGCCTGTGGCGGTGCCGCTGACGTCTGAACTAACTGAGACTTGTTGAACCACTTGCACGCGCTGGTCAACCAAGATGGTGACCGAGTTGACCACGTACTTGATGTAGTTGCCCACCGCACCGTCTTTGGCCCAAGCACCATCCAGGATCAAGGTGTCGTTTTCATCGCCCAACACCGTGGGTGTGGTGCTGGAAGTGATGCGGTTGAAAGAGGCTTCGGTGAGGGTGAGCACGTTGCTGCCACCACCTTGCAGGCTGAAAACCTCGACCCCACTGATGTAGGGTCCAACGACTTGTCCATCGGCGTTTTGATTGAGCGTGAGGGTTTCGAAACGACTGAGGTCAATCGTGTCAACGCCTGAGCCGCCAATAATGGAGATGTCTTTGCTGTCGTAAACGAACAGGTTGTTACCGCTGGTAGCGGCCAAGATATCGGCGCCCAAACCACCGTCAAGGGTGTTGTTGCCTGAGCCGCCTTGAATGGAGTCATTGCCAGCACCGCCAAACAAGCTGTCGTCGCCAGCGCCGCCGTCAATCGTGTCGTTGTCTGCACCGCCGTCGACCCAGTCGGCGTCGGAGCCACCCAAGATGCTGTCGCTACCTGCGCCACCGTAAATGGTGTTGAGGCCACTGTCGGCTTTGATGTAGTCGTTGCCGATGCCCGCATCGAGCAAGTTGTTGCCCGAGCCACCGGAGAGGGTGTCATTGCCCTCACCACCGTTGAGGGTGTCGTTGCCTGCGCCGCCGTCGATGGAGTCATCGCCTCGGCCACCTGCAATCAAATTGTCGTTGGCGTCACCAATCAAGGTGTCCGCTGCGCTGCCACCGTAGAGGTTGGCAAAACCACTGAGTTGGTCAACGTTGGTGGCGCTCACCGTGGCGTAGCCTGTGGCCAAGTTGACGGTCAAGCCTGTGGATTCACCGCTGTAATCGATGGTGTTGACGCCACTGCCACCGGCCAAGGTGTCGTTGCCAGAGCCGCCGCGCACCACGTCGTCGCCCGCCCCTGCATCTACTACCGCACCGCCTGCACCTGCGACGATGAATTCGTCGCCTGCGGTGCCCACCACCGAGGTGGTGGTGTTGGCCGCATTGGGTTGAAGCAAGCGAATGTCTTTGGAAATTCGCAAGGTGAACGAGGGAGTGCCTGCTGTGGGGTTGTAGTCTTGGTAGGCCACCCCATTAACGAAAACGGGGTTGCCCACAGGCGTCCAACCGTTGAGGATGAGGTTGTCCGTGCCGTCGCCCATCACCGTCATGGCCGAAGGGGTGGCAGACCCTGCGGTCATGCCCAGCACCGCGTTGACATCCAAGGTCAAGGTGCTGCTGCCATAGCCGCGCATGTCCAGCGCCTCAAAGCCTGTGAAATGGGTGTAGACCTGCGGCAAGTCTGCTGTGGCGTCGGAGATGACCAGGGTGTCAATGCCCGCGCCTGCGATGACGGTGTCGGCCGCATCGAAAAAGATGACGTCGTTGCCCGAACCGGCGGTGATGCGGTCGCGGCCCTGACCGCCATCAATGGTGTCGCCGGCGTCACTGCCGGTGATGGTGTCAGACAAACCACTGCCCACGAGCAAGCTCGGTGTGCCAGCCACGCCTGAGAGCTCCAAGCCCACGACGTCTACATTGGGGTGAACCAAGATGGTGTTGGCCCCGTCGACGTATTTGTTGTAAGCGATGCCACCCACGGTGACAGAGCCTTGGGGGTCCCACGTGCCCAATGGGGTGAGTCGGTCACCCGCGTTGCCCACCACCGTCAGGGTGCCACCCATGGCGGCCACGATGCTGGTGTCCAGCGTGAGTCGTTTGTTGGCTGCCCCTTGGGTCAAGTCGATGCATTCAATGTTTTGCAGTTGACCGCCCGCTGTGGCGTCGACCACCATATCAATGACTGCGGCGGTCATGACCAAGGTGTCCGTGCCTGTGCCGCCATCGATCATGGCCAAGGGGTTGTAGACGATGCGGTCGTTGCCCGCACCGGCGTTGATGATGTCAGCGCCGCTGCCACCATCGATGGTGTCGTTGCCTGCGCCTGCGTTGATGTTGTTGGCACTGGCGTTGCCAGTGATGGCGTCATCACCCGAGCCGGTGAGGACGTTTTCAATCGAAATCAGACGGTCTTGCCCCAAGCTAGAGGCTGTGGTGCTGCTGTCGGTGCTGGTGCCGGGGGTGTTGGCATCGCCCAAGCTGATAGTCAAACCTGTGGAGGCACTGCTGTAGTCAGCCGTGTCGGTGCCATCGCCACCGACCAAGGTGTCATTGCCTGTGCCGCCCACCAAGGTGTCGTTGCCTGCCCCTGCGACCAAGCTGTCATTGCCGTCGCCGCCGCTCAAGGAGTCGTTGCCGTCGCCAGCCAACAGGGTGTCGTCGCCTGTTCCGCCGTCTAAGGTGTCGTTGCCCGCTCCGGCATCGACCCAGTCGTTGCCACTGCCAGCATCGACGGAATCGCCGCCATCGCCCGAGCTGATGCTGTCGTTGCCCGCGCCACCCAAGAGTTTGTCGTTGCCGCTGCCAGTGACGACGGTGTCGTTGCCATCGCCTGCATCCACGGTGTTGTTGCCCTCACCGGCTTGAATCAAGTTGGCGACGTTGTTGCCCGTGATGTTGTCGGCGCCCGATCCGGTGTAAATGTTTTCAATGGAATACAAAGCATCGGTGCCTTGGCTGGAAGGCTCTGTCGATGCGTCTGAGCTGCTGCCCACACTGGGGTCGTTGCCCAAGGTGATGGTCATGGCGCTGTTGACGAAGTGGAGATCGAAGGTGTCAATGCCATCGCCACCGATGAGGGTGTCGTTGCCTGCGCCGCCGTAGAGCACGTCGTTGCCTGCACCAGCGTTGATGCTGTCGTTGCCGTCGCCACCGTCCAAGGTGTCTGCGCCTGCACCGGCGAGCAAAACGTCATTGCCCACGCCGCCATCGACCGAGTTGTTGCCGTCACCGGCGTCAATGCTGTCGTTGCCTGCGCCGCCAATCAACAAATCGTTGCCACTGCTGGCAGTGATGGTGTCTGCACCGTCACCGCCGTCTACTGTGTTGAGGCCCACACCGACAATGACTTTGTCATCGCCCAAGCCGCCATCCACCGAGTTGTTGCCGCTGCCTGCGTCAATGCTGTCGTTGCCTGCGCCACCAATCAACAAATCGTTGCCACTGCTGGCCGTGATGGTGTCTGCACCGTCACCACCGTCTACTGTGTTGAGGCCTGCGCCCACGATGACTTTGTCATCGCCCAAGCCACCGTCCACCGAGTTGTTGCCGTCGCCGGCGTCAATGCTGTCGTTGCCTGCGCCGCCAATCAACAAATCGTTGCCACTGCTGGCCGTGATGGTGTCTGCACCGTCACCACCGTCTACTGTGTTGAGGCCTGCGCCCACGATGACTTTGTCATCGCCCAAGCCACCGTCCACCGAGTTGTTGCCGTCACCCGCGTTGATGCTGTCGTTACCTGCGCCACCCAGCAACACGTCGTTGCCTGCGCCTGCCAAGAGGGTGTCATCGCCTGCACCACCGTCGACCGAGTTGTTGCCATCGCCTGCGTTGATGACGTTAGCGACTTCGTTGCCCGTGATGGTGTCTGCACCTGAACCAGTGATGATGTTTTCGATGGAAACGAGTACATCGTTACCCT
>Ga0228701_1000164_pt1 | contig 67968 bp, 61 predicted proteins | sample McNCre117_Aug_MG_2_FD_178017 | JGI IMG/M metagenome (GOLD analysis project Ga0228701, IMG submission 178017) | Freshwater microbial communities from McNutts Creek, Athens, Georgia, United States - 11-17_Aug_MG | ecosystem: Environmental > Aquatic > Freshwater > Creek | place: USA: Georgia... | reverse complement strand
AGAGGTTGCATGGCCATCACCACGCAAAGGATCTTTGTTGACCGTGTCGACTAATTGACGAACGGTATGCTTGTTATCTCCAATGACGTAAGGAGGTTCGCGTCTGGCAGCTGCCACTAATTGATTACCAATCACAAGTAAGCGATGGTCGTGGCCAGGTAAATAGCGCTCGATAATGACTTCAGAAGATATTCTTGATGCGGCGTTAAAAGCAACTTCGATTTGTTCTCGAGTGCTAATATTAACGGCAACACCTTTACCTTGATTGCCATCTCTTGGTTTGATTGCAACAGGCGCATTAATTTCTAAATAAGCATCCCAGGCCTCTTCAACGGTAGTCACAATTTTCCCAATGGGTACTGGTACACCTGCGGCATGCAATAAATTCTTCGTTAGTTCTTTATCCTGCGCAATGGATTCAGCAATGGCGCTAGTTGAGCTGGTTTCTGCTGCTTGAATACGTTTCTGTTTGCTTCCCCAGCCTAGCTGAACCATGCTACCTTCTGTGAGGCGGCGATAGGGGATGCCTCTGGCAATGGCTGCATCAACAATCGATCCAGTGCTTGGGCCTAAGCGAATATCTTCATCAAGTTCTCTGAGTTGTGCGATGTACTCTTCTAGGTGTGAGCCATTATCGATTAAGGCAGATCGACACAGTTTCATGGCTAGGTCTAGCGCTAAGCGCCCGACTTTTTCTTCGCTATATTCAACAACAACAATATAAACACCATCATCGGGTGTTGACATGGTACGACTAAATGTTACTGGGCAGCCTGCCTGAGCTTGTAAATCACGTGAGCAAACTTCTAAAGCATGCGCTAATGAGATCACCTCATTTTGACTATGGGAGCGCAAAGGGCTTAATTCAGGGAAGCGAGCGCGTAAACGAGTTTCGAAGCCGGAAATATTGGTAATAACTTTTTCGTTTTCTTCGCACTTCACTAATGCTTCTAGGGCAGTATGTCGCCCCCATAAATTAGGGCCTCTTAGTGCGCGGATACGAGTTAGTTCCATGTGTATGTTTAGTTGTAAGTTTGCAAGCCAGCTACGATGATGTCTTTAGGAATATTTAATGCCCAAGCAGCACCAACGGCAGCTAATATGTTTTCTAATGCATGAGCCTTACTGCTAGATTGCAAAACAGGGATGCTCGATATGTTTGTTAAAACTGTTTTATCCGGACCGTGCGCTAAAACAATTTTTTCGTTTTCAGTAAAGATAGCCTTGCCACCTTGTTGCAAATGTTTTTGGGTGGTTTCATTTTGGCCATATTTGCTAATAAATATAACTTCACCATCAGATAATTCAGCCATCCTCGCAACGGCTTCGTCGTCAGCATTAAGAATGGCTGCTCCTGAAGGTAAAACAAGGTCAACTTGGGTGCGCATCACGTTATAGATATGTTCTGGTTCAACGATGGCGCACTCGGGAACGGTATCGTTTGGGTCTAGGCTTGTCACGATACCCACGGTGCATCGGTCATAAGCCAAGCCTTCATTCAGAATAGTGCGACTGTCATTTTCAAAGACAGCAGCTTCAACTTGGCGGTTGAGAAGAATGCGATTCGCACTTGTCCAGTTGGCACAGTTACCGGTTGTCTGTAGGCGTTGATTAAAGAAGGCCCCCTTGCTGCAGGCAAGACCTACTTTAAGCCCAGTCAGTTGCATTAAATGAGTCACCATTTGCGCTACCATCGTTTTGCCGCGAGAACCCGTTACACCAACAATTGGAATACGTCCGTTTGCGCCATCAGGGAAGAGGTGCTCAACGATGGCTGCACCCACCGGCTGTGGCTCACCAACGGCTGGTTTGAGATGCATGATGAGTCCTGGCCCAGCATTCACTTCAACAATCGCAGCTCCTTGTTCTTCCAGTGGTCGAGAGATATCTTGAGCAACTAGGTCGACACCAGCGATATCTAAGCCTACTACGCGAGCAGCCAACGCGACTTGTTCAGCAACATCAGGATGCATCAAATGCGTTACCTCAAAAGCCATATTGCCTGATCGTTGCACCAAGACTTCTTGACCAATCGTTGGTATTGCATCAATCGTTAGATTTTGACGTGACAATTCAAGTTCTAACATGGTGTCAAAAAGAACAGGGCTTAAAGGCAAAATCTCCGCATCACCACGTCTTGGATCCGTGTTGATTTCTTCATTAATCAAATCACGAATAGAACGTTTACCATCCCCTTTGACCCAAGCTGATTCGCCTTTGGCCGCAGCTACGACTTTTTTACCAACCACTAAAAGACGGTGCTCATTGCCTGGGATGTATCTTTCAACCATGACGCCGCTACCTTCTTTGAGAGCGTCCGCATATGCTTTTTCAATTTCAACTTGAGTTGAAAGGTTAGTAAATACGCCACGCGCGTGATTGCCGTCGTAGGGCTTAACCACCACAGGCACGCCAATATCTTGGGCTGCTTTCCAGGCATCGCTAGCGCTATCAACCATGCGACCTTCTGGAACAGGAACGCCGCAAGCGGCTAGGAGTGTTTTGGTTAAATCTTTGTCTCTTGAAATGCCTTCGCCAATCGCACTCGTTGAATCAGTTTCTGCAGTCCAAATACGTCTTTGTTTGTTACCGTAACCTAGTTGAACCAAGTTACCTTCAGATAAACGATTTGAAGGAATGCGTCTTTCACGTGCGGCATCCACGATGCAGCCAGTGCTAGGGCCTAGATATAGGCTATCAACTAAATCTTCAATTTCTTTAATGGCGGCTGGCACATCAAATGGGCGATCTTCAATTGCAGCCATGACTAAATCGCGTGCATGGTAGAGCGCCGTTTTAGTAATTTTTTCATGCCAGGCACGCACCACTACTTTGTAAACGCCTCGCTTATTTGTTTCTCTAGCTTTACCAAAACCGCCAGGCATACCAGCTAAATTTTGTAGCTCTAATGTGACATGTTCAAGAATATGTGCTGGCCATGTGCCTTCTTCGAGGCGTTTAATAAATCCACCGCGTTCACCATAACTGCAACGATGCTCGATAAGAGTAGGCAGCCAAGCGCAAAGGCGCTCAGTAAAACCAGGGATTGTGTTGGATGGGCAGTCTTCTAAATCACCAATATCGACCCAAGCTTCGAGTACGGGGCGATAAGTCCACATGCTAGGTCCGCGGAGAACCTTTATGTCTATGATTTCTATAGTTTTTTTAGTCATGTAGGGCTAAATTGCCAAAAGTGCTTCATTGTACGTTGTCTTTCAACGCTTAGGCACTGTTTTTGTTGACAAAAAATGCAAATATTTTGATTCTTAAATTTGAGATAATTAAAGCCTTAATAAAAATTAAAAGTACCGTTTCCCTTGACCTTTACAGATTCTAGCCAAGTTAGTCGTATGCCAGAGCACTGGCGTTTTTTGTTGCCACGAGTTTTGTTAGCGGATGAGCAAGTATTAGCCTTTTTGGAGTTGGATTTAAATACCCAATTACGCTATTCCAATGGCCTGCTTTGTTTAACAACCCATGGCCTCCTTGCCTCTAAAACAGGCCAATCCTTGACGACATTGGAAAGTCGAGAGGCTTGGGAGTTCTGGCCCTATAGCGCTAATCTGCGTTTAAATCTGCATGACCATGCAGGCGTTGCTAGTCTTGAGTTGTGTCATGAGTCTGGGCGTTTAGCTCTATGGCGATTCACCTTAGCGCAAAACCCTGCTGCTAATCGTTTAATGCAGCAATACAAATTGGAGTTGGGTAAATTTTTAGGAAAGATTGACCCTGCTTCTGATGAGTTGGTAGGGCAGCCTTTATGCCCAACTTGCTGGGTTCCTTTACCTCCCGATCAAGACGATTGCCCAGCATGTACTTCTGAAAATATGACGCCACCATCAACGTGGACCTTGTTTCGTTTATGGCGTTTTGCAAAACCTTATAAAGGGCAATTGCTTGCAGGGTTCTTATTGACGCTCGCTTCAACTGCGGCAACCTTGGTGCCTCCGTATTTAACGATGCCTTTGATGGACGACATCTTGTTGCCATATCAAAGTGGCAAACCGATTGATTACGCATTGGCTGGGTTGTATTTGGGGGGCTTGTTGTTAGCGGCACTCTTGGCTTGGTCTTTAGGTTGGGCGAAAACCTACATCTTGGCCTTGGTGAGTGAGCGCATTGGCGCAGACTTAAGAACGACAACCTATGAGCATTTGCTGAAATTGTCGTTGGAATATTTTGGTGGAAAACGCACGGGTGATTTGATGGCTCGTATTGGGTCGGAATCAGATCGTATTTGCGTTTTTCTATCCCTGCATCTATTGGATTTCGCAACGGATGTGTTGATGATTTTGATGACGGCAGCCATTTTAGTTTCGATTAACCCATGGTTGGCATTAGTGACTTTAATTCCATTGCCATTTATTGCATGGATGATTCATGTGGTGCGAGACAAATTGCGTTATGGCTTTGAAAAAATTGATCGCATTTGGTCTGAGGTGACTAGTGTTTTGGCTGACACGATTCCGGGTATTCGTGTGGTGAAGGCTTTTGCGCAAGAGCAACGTGAGTCTGATCGTTTTAATGTAGCTAACCAACATAACTTGGCAGTCAATGATCGCGTTAATAAGGTGTGGGCTTTATTCTCTCCAACGATTACCTTGTTAACTGAAATTGGTCTCTTAGTTGTTTGGGCATTTGGTATTTGGCAGATTTCTCACGACGCCATCACCGTTGGTATGTTGACGGCTTGTTTAGCCTATATCAGCAGGTTCTATACACGTTTAGATTCAATGAGTCGGATTGTTTCATTTACGCAAAAAGCAGCGACTGGAGCAAAGCGAATTTTTGATATTTTGGATCATGTCTCGAGTGTTCCTGAGCCAGTAAATCCCGTTAAGTTGGGTGAGGTCAAGGGTAGTATTGAGTTACAGAATGTGGGATTCCGCTATGGCAATCGTTCGGTAACAAAAGGCGTTAATCTTAAGATTGCTCCGGGTGAGATGGTGGGCTTGGTGGGACACAGTGGCTCTGGTAAGAGTACTTTGGTGAATTTGATTTGTCGTTTTTATGACACCGCTGAAGGCACAATCAAAATTGATGGCATTGATATTCGTTCGATTCCTGTTGCTGAGTACCGCAAACATATTGGCCTAGTATTGCAAGAGCCATTTTTATTTTTTGGCACGATTGCTGACAATATCGCATACGGAAAGCCTGATGCAACTCGAGCCGAGGTAATTGCCGCCGCTAGGGCTGCGCATGCACATGAGTTTATTTTGCGTTTGCCACATGGTTATGACTCATTGGTTGGTGAGCGCGGGCAATCTTTATCCGGCGGTGAGCGCCAACGCATCTCTATTGCAAGAGCTTTGTTAATTAATCCTCAAATTTTAATTTTGGATGAGGCAACCTCTTCAGTTGATAGCACGACCGAAAAAGAGATTCAAAAGGCACTCGATAATTTAGTTCAGGGTCGTACAACTATTGCGATTGCCCATCGACTATCTACTTTACGTAAGGCGGATCGTTTGATTGTTTTAGATAAGGGTCAGGTAATTGAAGAGGGTAGCCATGAGCAGTTGATGGCGGTGCAGGGTGTTTACCATCGTATGTATGAGACGCAAGCTCGCCAGGCTATGGAAACAACTGAAGATAATGAATTGGGAGTGAGTCATGGCTGAGTTCCATCATCTGCGTTTCACGCTATCGCGTAATGCGTTCGGCCATTTGTCTTTGGAAAGTGATCAGGGAACTTTCACCGATGTGGTTCCGGTCAGGGCTTTCCCTATTAGCGACCCAGATCAATCTATTGCTATAGTCGACCGTGAGGGGCATGAGTTAGTTTGGCTAGATCAGCTAAATCAAACAAGTGCTGAAAATCAAGCTTTAATTAATGAAGAGTTGGCAGCCAGGGAGTTTATGCCCGTTCTAACAAAAATTAATGATGTTTCCACATTCGCTACGCCCAGCACGTGGCAGGTTGAAACTAGTCGAGGCGCCACGCAGTTTATTTTGCGTGGTGAAGATGATATTCGGCGTATTAATAAAACCATGTTCCTGGTTTCTGATAATCATGGCGTACAGTATTTAATCCAAGATATTCAGAGCTTAGATAAACATAGCAGACGTTTGTTAGATAGATTTTTATAAGAAAAAAATGCCACTTCCTACAAACAATCATTCAATGAAGTTTGAGACGCGTGGTATTGAGTTAAGGGCAGCTTCTTTAGAAGCGCTCTCTAACGAAAAATTAAAAACAATTCAACATCTTCAAAAACATCAGCTTCATGATTGCGTGAATATCGATGAGTTTTTAGATCAAGCTGGCGCCTGTGTTGCTTTTCGCTTAAGGGATGAATATAAAGATTTATGGGCGCCCAATTGGGATACCACTCTCTTAAACGAGCGTTTGGGAATTGATAGTCGTCGAAATGAAGACGCTTTAGATAAAGAAATTGTGATTGCGATGCTTTTAGCAAGCATTCCTTTTGTGTTTCCAACTTATGAAGAATTGGCTGCCGCGTTACGTATTCGGCATCATATTGTGCGTGCGGGGTATTTGGCAGAGCTGAATTTTGATACCAACGCTGCTGAAAGGCCTGAGGATTGTTGGCATTACGATGAGGATGCTGGTTTTTTATTAAACGAAGATGTTTCGATTATTAAAGCGCTCACCAAGGCGACCCAGCCAGATGCTACGCATCCTGCCTATTCTTTCTCTTGTTATCGAGCTACTGAATACGTCATCCTTTTAGGGATTGCTCAAGAGCTAGAGAGAAGTAATCCAATATTATTAAAAGCATTGGAAAAGCGTTCAGAAAAAAGAGCTATTAGATCTGGTGAGTTTCATGAGGTATTTTTAAAGGAATATGGTTCGATTGATGAACCTTTTCCAATGAAATATTACGTGCCTGGTGATCGTGTTTGGTTCCGTAATCCTGATGACCGATCTTCTGATATCTCTGGTTATGAGGGTTCTTGGGTTATTTACTTGGGCCATAATCTTTTTACTAATTTCTGGAAGCGAAATAGCCCTTTTACGCTAGAAACTAAATGTGTTGAAGTCTTTCACTGGAAAGACGGTGCGTATATAGGAGATGATGGCGAACTTCATATGGATGAGTCAATTGTTGAGCTTGAGGTGGCTAAATCTTTAGCCGATCCGATGCAGTATGCTCAAATCATTAATCGCATGATGCGTTATCGTGACCCTAAAGGTGTTTATGCCGAAGGTGGTTGTATTGATACCTCGCGAGAATCGCCAAGATGGGTTTGTCCATTAACTAGCGATTTGCGTATCCCTAATTAACACTTGCTTTTTGATTTTGCGCTGACTTTAAAGCAACGTCATATTTTTCTGATTGTCTTGTAGGAAAACCCTGATTTTTTTGTAAGATAGATTTCATGACCTTCTAAAAACTCTTTGCAGAACAAAGGGTGCATTTGATAGGCGCTGATAGTTTTGTCAAATTAATCAGTTCCTATATTTTCTAGACATATACATTTCAAACGCTGCCTCCTATTCTCGCTGGATTGGTTTTTTTGCCGATTAAAACAGTTAGAGGAGAAAAAATGGTTCATAACAACCATGAATTAAAAAGAAGTCTTCAACCAAGGCATATACGTTTAATGGCCCTAGGTTCAACTATTGGTGTTGGCCTATTTCTTGGCTCTGCAACTGCTATTCAGTTAGCGGGCCCTTCCATTATCTTGGGTTATGTATTGGCTGGCCTAGTGGCATTTATTGTTTTACGTGCCTTAGGCGAAATGGCTGTTCATGAACCAGTTGCTGGCTCATTTGCTCATTACGCAGGTAAATATATGAGCCCATTAGCTGGGTATCTCGTTGGTTGGGGCTATTGGACCTATTGGGTAGTGGTGGGGTTGGCTGAGGTGACTGCTGTTGGTATGTATATGTCTTTGTGGTTTCCCGATGTACCACAGTGGATTTGGGCATTGGCTTCCATTATCTGTATGGGAGGTATTAATTTTGTCGCTGTCAAAGTATTTGGTGAGTTTGAGTTCTGGTTCTCATTAATCAAGGTGGTCGCTATTGTGACCATGATTGGTATGGGGCTTGGGATGATTTTCTTTGGCATGGGAAATGGTGGCGAACCGATTGGGGTAGCTAACCTTTGGCAGCATGGCGGCATTTTCCCTAATGGTGCCGAGGGATTTTTACTATCTTTACAAATGGTGCTGTTTGCCTATGTGGGTATTGAAATGATTGGCCTCTCTGCAGGAGAGGCAGAGAATCCAAGTAAAACAATTCCGATGGCGATTGATTCTTTGGCGTGGCGCATTTTAATTTTTTATGTGGGTGCATTGTTTGTCATTCTTTCTATTTTCCCTTGGCATGAGGTTGGTTCGACCGGAAGTCCATTTGTCTCTATGTTTGAAAGCATGGGTCTTAGAGAGGCCGCGGGCGTTATTAACTTTGTTGTAATTACCGCAGCGCTTTCATCTTGCAATGCTGGAATTTTTAGTGGCGGCAGATTGTTATTGGGTTTATCTAGAGTGGGTAACGCACCTAAAGCTTTGGGGGATCTGTCTAGTGAGGGTGTGCCATATAAGGCCATTATTTTTACGGTGATCTTTCCAACCCTTGGCGTCGCACTTAATTATTTCGTTCCAGAAAAAGCATTTCAATGGATTACTGCTGCGGTGACTTTAATTGGTTTATTGGTGTGGATTGCTATTTTGGTAACGCAAATCTGCTTCAGAAAACATTTAAGCAAAAAACAAATTGGAGACTTGTCTTATAAGGCTGTGGGTTGGCCCTATGCCTCCTGGTTTGCGATTGGCTTTGTGTTTTTTGTGATTGGGTTGATGTGGTATTCAGACTTAACACGTATGGGCTTTTATGTGGGCCCGCCAATTTTAATTTTATTGACAGTTTTTTACTTTGTATTTGGTTTACATAAAAAAGATAGGAGAGCGTAATGATTATTGGTGTGCCTAAAGAAATTAAAAATCATGAGTACCGGGTAGGGCTAACGCCTGATCAGGTGAAAGATCTACGTACATATGGTCATCAGGTATTGATTCAAAGAAAAGCGGGCGAGGCTATTGGATTCTTAGATGACCATTACGCTATGGCCGGTGCTAGGTTGATTGATGATGCAAAAGAAGTGTTTTCAGAATCGGACATGATTGTTAAGGTGAAAGAGCCTCAGATACATGAGTGTCAGATGTTAAAGAAAGACCAAATTTTGTTTACTTATTTACATTTAGCGCCAGATGTACCTCAGACAGATGCTTTGATAGCATCCGGTGCTACTTGTATTGCTTATGAGACAGTAACGAGCGTGGCGGGAGGTCTGCCTTTATTGGCACCTATGAGTGAAGTGGCTGGTCGTATGTCAATTCAGGCAGCTGCACATTACTTGGAAAAATCTCATGGTGGTAGAGCTATATTAATGGCGGGAGTTCCAGGTGTGCCAGCGGCGAATGTGGTTATTTTAGGGGCGGGTGTTGTTGGTAAGTCAGCATTGAAGATGGCTGTCGGTATGGGGGCTCATGTCACTATATTAGATAAAAACTTAGAGCGTTTGAGGGAGATTGATGAGCTTTACGGGAATAGGGTTCATACAATTTATTCAAACTCAGCTAATATCGAAAGGTCTGTTTTAGCTGCTGATGTGGTTATTGGCGGCGTATTGATTCCTGGCGCATCTGCCCCTAAGTTGGTGACTCAATTACTCGTGTCTCAAATGAAGCCGGGGGCGGTGTTAGTGGATGTTGCGATTGATCAGGGTGGATGTTTTGAGACATCCTTGTCAACAACTCACGATAATCCAATTTATTTAGTAGATGATGTCGTTCATTATTGTGTGGCCAATATGCCAGGCGCTGTAGCTAGAACATCTACGATAGCACTTACCAATGCAACCACACCTTTTGTTTTGGAAATTGCTAATAAAGGAATTGCTAAATCTTTAAAAGATAATCAACATCTCTTAAATGGTCTTAATGTTTATCAGGGTCATATAACCTGTGAGGCTGTTGCGCGAGCTCAGGGGTTGGATTTTATGGACCCTAAAAATATCTTTCATTAAGAACAGTGAAAGATAACTAAAACAAAAGCCACCCTAGGGTGGCTTTTGCATTGAATTTAGTTGAATCTAACCTGACCCAACCCAATCCAACTAAATCAGGTTTCCAAATGGTATTTCTGAATGAGTTCTACTTCATTCTTTGAGCCTAATACGACAGAAACGCGTTGATGTAGTTTTTCTGAGGGTAGGCCTAAGATACGCTCCTTACCGTTTACAGAAGCGCCACCAGCTTGTTCAATTAAGAAGCTCATGGGATTGGCTTCATACATCAAACGTAGTTTCCCTGGTTTGCTTGGGTCGCGTTTATCCCATGGATACATAAATACACCGCCTCGACATAAGATTCTATGTACATCTGCCACCATAGATGCAATCCAACGCATATTGAAATCTTTTTTGCGCGAGCCTTCAACGCCAGCTAAACATTCATCAACATAGCGTCTTACAGGCTGGTCCCAGTGGCGCATATTGGACATGTTGATGGCAAACTCTTTGGTATCAGGAGAGATTTGTACATTCTCTTTGATGAGTAGGAATTCATTGGTTTCATGATCAAGCGTAAACATATGTACGCCTTGACCAGTTGTGTATACAAGACTGGTTTGTGGGCCATACACCACATAGCCAGCAGCTAGCTGGTCTTTTCCTGATTGTAGGAAATCTTGCTCAGTAGCTGGACCCGCATGATTTTTTTTCAAAATAGAGAAAATGGTGCCAATCGATACATTGACATCAATATTGGATGAGCCATCTAATGGATCAAATAGTAGAAGGAGATTGCCTTGCGCATTAGCCGGATAAATGGTTTCCATTTCCTCTGATGCCATGGCGGCCAAGCTTGCTTCTTTGCCACAAGCTTGCAAAAGAATATCGTTTGAAATGATATCTAGTTTTTGCTGTGTTTCGCCTTGAACGTTGCCACTACCTGCTGAGCCAATAATGCCCGCTAATGCACCTTGTTCAACTTGCTTAGCGATGAGTTTGCAAGCGTTAGATACTGATATCAATAAAGAGCTAGGGATGCTTGAGTCTTTAGCCGCTAGCGCAGATATATATTGTGTAAAGGTAGTACCTTGGGACATGTGAACCTTTTTAACTATGTAGAGCTTTTTGAATAACTTCTGCCACATCTGATGACAGATGATCTTGTCTAGATATCAATTCTAGTGCTGATTTCATATGATTTTGATAAACCGGTGCAAATTGTTTCCAGCGGTCTAGGCCTCTTGCTAGTCGGGCTGCTACTTGAGGGTTGATTTGATTGAGTTCTATGACTTGTTTTGCCCAAAATTGGTAGCTTTCCCCGTTGGGGTTGTGGAAGGCTCCTGGATTACTCATGCAGAAAGCATGAATTAAGCTTCTAGCTCTATTGGGGTTTTTGATATTGAAGTCTGGGTGATTTCTTAAAGTTAAGACATCCGCCATGACAGGGCGTTGACCGGTTAAATCTTCCTGCCTAGTTGCCTGAAGGGTGAACCATTTATCAATAACCAAAGCGTCATCAGAAAAACGCTGATGGAAATCATTCAGGCAGATTTCTGCTTGTGGCGAGGCGAAGTTAACTAAAGTTGCTAGTGCGCCATACCGATCTGTCATGTTGTTGGCGGATTGATATTGTTCTTGAGCCCACTTGTGGGCATTGGGCGCTTGGGCGCTCATGAGCATATGTAGCGCTAAATTTTTAAGTGCGCGTCGACCAGCATTTGCGGCATCAGGATTGTAGCTTCCTGGAGTTTGGTGATTTTGATAAGTTGTTGTCCACTCAGCTAGTAATGAAGTGGCTAATTGCTCTCTTATTTTTCGGCGTGACACATGAATAGCTTGCGGGTCGATGATGGCTACCTGTTCATAGAGGTAGCTTTCTGCTGGTAGAGTAAAAACAAGATCTTTAAAAGCGGGATCTAGTAACGGGTCTAGTAACAACTCACGTAAAGCGTCAATAACAGCAGTATCTAAAGTAGTGTTACTTAAGATGCTATCAATATATAGTTTTTGTATGGCTTCCCAACGATTGAAAGCATCATCATCTTTTTTAACTAAGGTGAGTAACTCAGCTTCATTTTGATCAAATTCCAAGATGATCGGCGCAGAGAAGTTTCTATTAATAGACAACACCGGTTTATCTGCTAAGCCAGTTACTGTAATGACTTCGGAGGCTTGAGTGAGTTCAAATAGTTTTTCTTGGGCATGCCCCCCATCTAAAGTCCCATCTCCTTTGTGGATCAATTTATAAAGTAGTGGAATATGAAATGGTTCTTTCTTTGTTTGTCCTGGGGTGCTTGGGCAGGATTGGGATAGCTTTACCTGATAGGTGCCGTCATTAAAGCTTTCTTTAACAGTTACTCTTGGCGTGCCAGATTGGCTGTACCAGTATTTAAATTGCGTTAGGTCTTTATTATTGGCATCTGCCATGGCGGCTGTGAAGTCATCACAAGTAACAGCTTGACCATCATGACGCTTAAAGTACAAGTCCATGCCCTTACGGAAACCCTCTTTACCTAAAAGAGTTTGTTGCATGCGGACAACTTCCGCACCTTTTTCATAAACAGTTACTGTGTAAAAGTTATTAATTTCTTGATAACTATCTGGGCGGATAGGGTGAGCCATGGGGCCAGCATCTTCTGGAAATTGAACTTGACGTAATAGACGTACATCTTCAATGCGTTTGACGGCTTTACCAGATTCGCTACCCATTTGGTCAGCAGAAAACTCTTGGTCTCTAAAAACAGTTAAACCTTCTTTAAGAGATAGTTGGAACCAATCTTTGCAAGTAACGCGATTACCTGTCCAGTTATGGAAATATTCGTGCGCTACGACGCTCTCCACGTTGCCGTAATCTACATCTGTAGCGGTTTCTGGGTTGGCTAAAACAAACTTTGTGTTAAAAATGTTTAAGCCTTTATTCTCCATGGCACCCATGTTGAAGTCACCAACTGCAACAATCATGAAGCGATCTAAGTCGAGTTCTAATCCAAAACGTTGCTCATCCCAGCGAATGGAGGCTATGAGGGAGTCCATAGCATGTTCAGTTTTGCTAAGGTCTTTAGCTTCAACCCATACTTGTAGTAATTTGGACTTTCCTGACGCACTTTTAATGGTGCGCTCAATAGCGTGTAGCTTGCCTGCAACTAAGGCGAATAGGTAAGAAGGTTTTGGAAATGGGTCTTGCCAAACGGCAGAGTGCCAACCATTGCCTAATTCTTCTTCTTTAATCAAATTACCATTAGATAAGAGCACTGGAAATTGTGCTTTTAAAGCGCGGAGTGTGACTTGGTAAGTCGCCATCACATCTGGGCGATCTAGGAAGTAAGTGATTTTTCTAAAGCCTTCTGCCTCGCATTGCGTAAAGAAATTTCCATTAGAGACATATAACCCCATCAAGGAGGTATTTTTCTCTGGTACGCAGGCGCTTGTGATGCTTAACTCAAAAGTATCGGGTAGATTTTTTAAGGTTAATGATTCTGGGGTTAATACATAATCAGTGATGATGACGCCGTTGACTCGAACGCTCACAAGCTCTTGTTCTTCGCCATGTAGGATTAGTGATTGATTTTGGCCCGCGCGATCATTGCGTTTCATTTGCATGCGATTAACCACAATCGTGCGCGCTGGATTTAATGCAATATCCAAATCAACTGTTTGAATTAAAAAAGCTGGTTCTTTGTATTCGCTTCTTAAAAATGTAACGGAACTATCTGTGCGGGCCATAAATATTTTCTGGTGCTAAAAATTATTAAATCACAAGGGTTGCGATACCCATAACGATAAACAAGATTGAGGCAATGCCATGAACCCATTTAATGGGTAGGGCTTTTGTGAATTTCTTCCCTAACCAAACGGCAGGGGCATTGGCTAACATCATGCCCAAAGTTGTTCCGGCAACTACGGCAAGTAAATCATCATAGCGAGCACCTAGTGCCACGGTTGCCACTTGAGTTTTATCGCCCATTTCAGCCATAAAGAATAAAGACGTAGTGATCGTAAATATTTTCCAAGGGCTATGGGTGCTAGGAGTATTTTCGTCGCCATCCAATTTATCTGGGATTAATAACCAAAGGCCTAAAGCTATAAAGCCAACACCAAGTATCCAACGCATCACTTCAGGATTAATCCACTGGGATACTGCGCTTCCCACCCAAGCTGCTAAAGCGTGATTTAAGAGTGTGGCAATCAAAATGCCAAAAATGATGCCCCAATGATGGTCTTTATACCGACTCGCTAGCATGAGCGATAACAATTGGGTTTTATCGCCAATTTCAGCAAGAGCAACGATGCTGGTGGCTAAAAGGAATGAATTAAAGTCCATGGATTCAATAAGTTATGGGTTCAGAAATGGTTTCAAATATAGCGCTATTATAAAAACTAACAAAAGCGTGTCTGCTAATAAGATTAGTTAGACATAAACTATACAGGTCTAGTTTGAAACATTGATTTAATTTGCTAATGGGGGGCGGAAGTGCCAATACTTAAAGGTAGTAAAACTGAGCAAAGTCTAAAAGATGCTTTTGCTAGTGAGTCGCAGGCTAGCCGCCGTTATTTATATTTTGCGAACATGTGTGATGTGGCAGGGGAAAGTGATTTGGCCGCATTGTTTCGATCAACGGCTGAAGGTGAAACGGGGCATGCACATGGCCACATGGAATTTTTAATTGAAGGTGGTGCTGGCGAGCCTATTACAGGGTTGCCTAGCCGTACCCCTCAAGAAGCTTTAGAGGCGGCCATTTATGGTGAGACGCATGAGTTCACCGATGTGTATACGCAGATGGCTAAAACTGCTCGAGAAGAAGGCTTTGATGAAATTGCAGAATGGTTTGATACTTTAGAGCGGGCGGAACGCTCTCATGCGGAGCGGTATCAAAAAGCTTTAAATGATTTATTGGCGCGAGCCAATAAGTGATAGCTCAAAATTTTAAATTTCAGCTTCTGACAATGTGAACGCTACATGGCGCTTCTTCGACGATTTTTGTCATAGAGGTTCGCCATGGGGTGACTTTGGTCGGGATCTTATGTGATGCGCCAATCAAAATCATGGATGCTTGATTGTCCTCTGCAAACTCAACAATGCGAGAGGCTGGATCCATGGCTTCTAGTACATGGAAAGATAGGCGCTCGGTAGGCATTTGTAATGGCTTTGCCCAATCCATTAATTGCACCAAATGACCACGAACAATTCCTGATGCCGTTTCATCTTCATTGCTGCCTTCAAATGTCGGCGTGCTAGATATGGTACTTAAGCAAATTAAACGACTCTCTGGGTAGGCTTGTAATAAATGTTTAGCAGTGCTTTGCATGCGTTGTCGTAACACCTCATCATTTTGACGGGTGTCAATCGCAGCAATAATTAACGGGGCATTATCTTGAGCACTGCTAGGTTTGGGGCATGGTGATGGTTCGTAACCTGCCGCCCTAAACCAGCGCTTCATGTTTTGCCAGGCGCTATTAGGATAGAGTTTTTCGGCACGCTCAGTTAATTGCACGCCTTCTGGAGCTCTTAATAATTGACGTAGCCGTGTGGAACTTTGATAACGGTTGCTAGCTAAAGGCTCTAAACAACGTAAAACTACTTCTTGTAGCCATAAAGGGATTTCTTTGCGGATAGCTCTTGGTGGAAGTGGTTCCATCCACATTCTTTTGCGTAGGCCGCCAATAGTGCTTGGAGCGCCAAAAGGAAACTCGCCGGTTAGCATTTCATAGAGAATGGCACCAATGGCAAAGATATCGCTGCGCCAATCATTTCTCATACCCATGACTTGTTCCGGAGAGATATAGGGCGCTGATCCAACTCCTTTACGCATTTGCTCAACCAGTAAATCTGGGTAACGCATATGGTGAGCTAAACCAAAGTCAATCAAGGCAATCTTATTGTCTTTGCCAATTAAAATATTTTCTGGTTTTAAGTCGAGGTGTATGACATCTTGCGCATGCAGACTAGCCACCGCTAAAGAAATATTCGCGACAATTTCAACCACTTGAGAAATATCTTCTAAACGACCACCTTGCTCTTCGAGTAACTCTGTTAGTGGACGACCTTCTAAGCGCTCCATCGCAATATAAGGTTTGCGCGCCATGTTTCCGGCGCCAGCTAGTCTTGGCACGTAAGGGCTCTTTAGGGCCTTCATGATGGTTAGTTCGGTTTCAAAGCCAATTAAGCTTTCTACCGGTTGGTCGCGTCCAACACGAGGTACTTTTAAAAGAATAGGGTAAAGCACACCTTCTTTAGTGGCTTCATATAAAACAGCCATGCCGCCACGGTGAACTTCTTGACCAATTAAAAAACCATCAATTTCTTTACCTTCTTGGAAAATCTCATTGATAGATTCAATTTGTTTATTAATCGCCATGGCCGATTATTTTCCTGTGAGTAGGCGATTAATGAGCTCGTCTGGTAGACCTGCTTTACGAACTTTTTCAGCGGCTTTGTAATGATCGTAGTCTACGCGATGGAAAGTAACGCATTCTTCATCAGGCTCAAATAAAGCGTAACCAGCAGCAGGGTTGCCATCTCGTGGTTGCCCGAGAGAGCCGGCAATGGTGACCCAGCGTCTATGTCTTGACATAGGAACTGGTTCGCCTGGATGAGGATGGAAGCGCATTAATTTGCCAACGGTGCTTTGGTAATACACAGTCGCTTCATGAACATGGCCAACAAAGGTGTAAATACTTTCTGAAGATTCGGCGCAATGCCAAGCAGCCATGCCGCCATCAACATAATTCCAGTTTTCCGGTTTGGCTGCTGATGCATGTACAAAACAAATTTCTTCTTCTTTATGGATGAGTGGCAGCTGTTTTAGAAAATGGGTATGGTCGTCGCCCAATTGTTCGCGGGTCCATTGAATTGCAGCCCACGCTGCTTTATTCATGCGAGTAGAGTGATCGGTAAAGATGGCTTGATCATGGTTACCCATCACCGCAATCGCTTTATTTTTATCGATTAATTCTGAAACTTTTTCAATGATTGCCTTAGGGTCGGCGTTGTAACCTACTAAGTCACCTAAGAAAACAAATTCATTGGCGCCTTGCTCTTCGGCATGCTCCATACATGCCTCGAAAGCTTCAAGGTTGCTATGAATATCAGCAAAGAGGGCGATTTTTCTATCGGAGGACATTACTAAATGATAGGCCAATAAACGGATAGTTTGCTGACATTTAGCTTAAATTTTTGATTTAGATAAAGAAATTAAAAAAAGAATTTTAGTTAATAAAAAAGCCACCCGGAGGTGGCTTTGCAGTGCATCTAGATGGATGCTAATAAAAATAATTACTTAGGTAATTATTTAGCACCTGCCAAAATCCACTCAACGACAAGTTTTGTATCGGCTTCGCTGATGCCTGCATTAGCTGGCATAGGAACTGGACCCCAAACACCTGAGCCACCCGCTTTTACTTTTTTAACCAATTTAGCCGTTGCATCAGCTTGACCTGCATACTTAGCAGCAATATCTTTAAATGCTGGACCTACGACTTTTTTATCCACAGCGTGGCAGCCTAAGCAGGCGTTTTTGGAAGCGATATCTTTTGGTGATGCCATTGCTGCTGGAGCAGCCAAAATACCTACTGTTGCAAATAAAGCTACTAATGCTTTCATATGAATCCCCTTAACGAAAATACTTGGCAAATATTAAATCAGAGGCCATTTTTGCACATTTATTATGGAAAGAGAACAGCGCAAAAGAAGATATTTGGCTTAAATACAGTGCTTAGTTAGGTGTTTGGGCTATCTTTGGGAGGGTAATCTTGGCCTATGGAATAATCGGCCATCATGATTGTTAACGGTTAGCCCTAATGAATCCTAAATTATTGCAACATGGCATGAATCTTTGGCCGCCTTTTATAGGTGCAGGGATTAAAGTCGAGCATATTGGTAAAGACTATAAAACTGCTAGGGTTCGATTAAGAATGGGCATAACCAATCGTAATATTGTTGGCGTTCATTTTGGCGGCAGTTTGTTTGCAATGACCGACCCATTTTTCATGATTTTGGTTCAGCATCAGTTAGGTAAGGGTTATGTTGTGTGGGATCAGTCCGCAAAAATTGATTTTTTAAAACCCGGTAAAGGAACTGTGCGTGCAGAATTTGAGATTACTGATGCTCAAGTCGAAGAAATGATAAGCGCCGCAGCTAATGGTCAAAAAGTATTGAGAGATTTTTCTGTTGAGGTGAAAGATGCGGGCGGGGATGTGGTGGCTCGTGTTGTTAAGACACTTTACGTGCGTAAAAAACAGCTTAAAAAATAAAAATTAGCTTCTTAGAAAGTAATCATGTCGGAACAGCAGCAAAGATGGGATGCAGTAATTATTGGAGGCGGTGCAGCTGGCTTATTTTGTGCTGGCCTCGCTGGGCAATTGGGTAAGAAGGTATTGGTATTGGATCATGCGGAAGTTTTGGGTGAAAAGATTCGCATCAGTGGCGGTGGCCGATGTAATTTCACTAATATCAATTCTTCACCAGCAAATTTTCTTTCTGATAATCCTAACTTTATAAAAAGCGCATTCTCAAAATACAAACCACAAGATTTTATTAATCTTGTTAAGAGTTACGGCATTGCTTTTCATGAAAAACACAAAGGACAACTCTTTTGCGATGTTTCCGCAAAACAGATTGTGGAAATGTTATTTTCTGAGTGTCAAAAAGGGTCGGTAGTGATTCGCCATCCCGTCGTAATTGAGCAGGTGACTCAAGATATGCATGGGTGGATTGTTAAAACCAATCATGGTGTAGAGCATGCACGTTCTGTAGTGATGGCTACGGGAGGTTTGCCTGTGCCAGCAATTGGCGCGACTGACATTGCACTGGATATTGCTCGGCAATTTGATTTGCCCGTCACTGCTATTCGCCCAGGTTTGGTTCCTCTATCGTTTACTTCAGATGAGTTTTCGAATTTAAGTGAGTTATCAGGATTAAGTGTGCCTGTAAAAATAAGCGCTGGTCAAAAGGGGCAGCGTTATGGAGTTTGTTATTTTGATGAGGATTTGTTGTTAACCCATAAGGGCCTTTCTGGACCAGCTGTTTTGCAGGCCAGTAGTTATTGGCAAGAGGGGGAAGCTATCACGATTAATTGGTTAAATGAAGTGGATTGTGATGAGTTATTTAATGATGAGGCTAATCGACTAAAGCTAACCGAAACCATCTTAGCTATAGTGCTACCACAACGTTTAGCAAAATCTTTTGCTGAGCAGAAAAATCTTCTTGGACGGAAATGGGCTGAAGTTGGAAAGAAAGATCGTCAAGCTCTAAAAGATTTGTTGACGCGTTGGACGGTGAAGCCTGCCGGAACATTGGGCTGGAAAAAAGCGGAAGTCATGTTGGGCGGGGTTGATACAAGAGCCTTAGATAGCCAAACGATGATGAGTAAAAATCACCCTGGACTTTATTTTATTGGTGAGTGCGTTGATGTTACTGGGCATTTGGGCGGACACAACTTCCAATGGGCTTGGTCAAGTGCTTATGCTTGCGCACAAGCACTTTGAAAGTTAGCAGGGAAATAAATCGCCGCGCTGTGGAATAACCACATGCTTCCAATCAAGTTCTGATTCAATGACTTTGGAGAAATTGCTTGCGGCATTCGGTTCACCATGCACCACAAATATTTTTTCTGGCGCTTTTTTAAAGCCTTTCAACCATTGCAGTAAGCCAGCCTGGTCCGCATGAGCCGACAAGCCGCCAATTGTGTGAATAGAGGCTCTAACACTCACTTCTTTACCCATGATCTTGACCATTGGGTTTTTATCAACAAGTCGTCTACCCAAAGTACCTTGAGCTTGGAAGCCGGTAATGATGATGGCATTTTGGCTATACGGTAGGTTTTCCGTGAGGTGGTGCAAAATGCGGCCTGCTTCACACATGCCGCTCGCTGAAATAATCACGGCGCCACCCTTAATTTTATTTAGAGCCTTCGATTCTTCCACATCAGCTACGAAGCGCAACGTTAGTGCATCTGAATTTTTCTTGAACCAGCTAAAAGCACCTTGCGCATGTTCATCTAGTTCATCGAAATACCGTTCGGTTAAGTGGGTGGCTGCTGTGGCCATTGGTGAATCAACCCAGATGTTGATATGAGGTAAACGTTTTTTTCTGACTAACTCAATCAGCAATAACAGTATTTCTTGAGTTCTCCCAACGGCAAAGGCTGGCATGACAACATTGCCACCATGCTTCATGGTGTTGCTAATGACTTCGACTAATTCATCCTCAGTTTCTTGTAAGCCTTTATGAAGTCGGTCGCCATAAGTTGATTCCACTAAAAGAATATCAGCCGATTCAATAGTGTCTGGGTTGGGCATGAGTGGTTTGTCATACATACCAATATCACCAGAAGCAACAAGACGTTTAGTTAAGCCTTGATCCGTGATATCAATAATGGCAATGCCAGAACCAATAATGTGGCCAGCGTTGCGGAAGTGTGTGGCAATACCTTTGATGGGTTCAAAAACCTGGCCATAGTCATAAGACTTGAGTTGAGATAAACACTCAGTGGCTTGCTTCACCGTATAAAGCACTGTGGGAAGTTCACCATGCCATTTGCCCATTTGTTGTTTGCGCTCGGCTCTTGAGAAGTCCGATTCTTGAATATGCGCACTATCAAGAAGCAAAATTTTTAAAAGTGCTTCGGTCGCCTTGGTGCAGTAAATAGTTCCTTTGAAACCTTGTGCACATAAGCGAGGTAGTAATCCGCTATGGTCGATATGGGCATGGGTCAGAATAACAAAATCAATATCTGATGCGTTAAATGGTAATGATTCTAAGTTTTTATCAGTGGCATCTCTTCCGCCCTGAAACATGCCGTAATCAATCATGAACTGGAAGGGTTGACGATCTATTTCGCCACTAATGCAGTGGCGTGATCCGGTGACCTCTCCCGCCGCGCCAAAAAACTTAATATGCATATATTCCCTTGATTAATGAACTCATGAAGACATTAATGAATGTTTGTTTATAGTAATTGATCTAATACGCTCATTAACTCTTCAACCGAGTGAGTAATGTTGATGTGACTGAGATGATCGCCATTTAAAAAACCGTGCTCATCAGCCTGTTTTAAAAAAGCAATTAACTTATCGTAATAACCATCCCAGTTGGCAATGATCACGGGCTTATTGTGCGCGCCAACCTGTTTGCCCGTCCACACTTCAAAAAGCTCATCCAAGGTGCCTAACCCTCCTGGCAAAACCACAAACGCAGCAGAACGTTCAATCATTAAACGCTTACGTTCAATGATGTCATCAACGACAAATAGCTCTTTTAATTCTTGTTGAACGGGCTCTCTTGAGGTAAGACCTTTTGGGATGATACCGATGACATGTCCATTGGCTTCAATGGCTGCGCTAGCAACGGTGCCCATTAGACCAAGTTGCCCCCCTCCAAAGACCAAGCCATATCCTGAGTCGGCAATCGCACGACCTAAGTCGCTAGCCTTGGCAATTGTGTTGAGATTGTCGCCTTGCCTAGAGGCACAAAATACGCAAATATTTTTCTTCATAACTCAAGCATAATCTACTCTGATCACCATCCGTAGGAAATGGTTGTTAATATGAGTATCCAGTGGATGTTTGCATAGGAAAAATGGATATGTTGCAGTCAATCATAGCAATTAGCATTGGCGCCGCCGTTGGCGCTGTATCTCGTTGGCTTTTGGCTTTAGGGCTCAATGCCATTTGGGCTACGATGCCTTTGGGGACTTTGGCCGCCAATTTAATAGGTGGTTATTTGGTGGGTTTAGCTAGTAGCTTTTTTGGGGCTCATGCTGATTTGCCAATAGAGTTACGTTTGCTGGTTATTACAGGTTTCTTGGGGGGCTTAACCACTTTCTCCACATTTAGTGCCGAAGTCATTGAGATCCTTCAATCAGGCGCTTATATGAGAGCCTTCTTGACGATTGGGCTTCATCTTTTAGGTTCTTTAGCGTTAACCATTCTTGGGATTGCTTCTTATGGATGGTTCAAGTAACTTTTAATGAAAACAATATAAAAATAATCAAATAACGGAGAGTAGATAATGATTTTAGAAATAGCGGATATCACGATTGACCCAGTTAATAAGAATGGTTTTGAGCAAGCGGTTATTGCGGGTATTACCGCAGCGATTGCGCCGGCAAAAGGTTTTCGTGGCTATAAATTAAATGCTGGTGTGGAGAAGCCGGGTAGATATATTTTGATGATTTATTGGGAAACGCTTGAAAACCATACCGTCGACTTTAGAGGCTCTGATGCGTTTGCTACGTGGCGTTCTCATGTGGGGCCGTTCTTCTTGCAGCCACCAGTGGTTGAGCATTTCACTTTGGCTAGTAAGTCTTAATTTGATAAAGATTGAGCAAAAAGAAGTAATAAGAAAGTAGTAATAAGACAGAAGTAATAAACAGAAAGTCGCAAACTAAAAAGGCTCTATCACTGATAGAGCCTTTTTTATAACAGTTTGAGCTACTTAAAGTTGTTTAGGCTTCCATAATAGGGATTTGTTCTAGTTTTGAAGCGTTTTCTTGCTCTGTGTAACGAGCCAAGAAAGCACCATTAGAACTTAATGGTAATTTTGCCCAAACGGTATAGCCTGCACCTGGAACCACGCGCATAGGCTCACCTTTTTGGTTAAAGATTTCTTGAATGACAAAATCAGTATTACCGTTAGGTTGAATAATTTCCAACTTATCGCCAACAGCGAAGCGATTTTTAACTTCAATCTTGACAAGTTCTTTAGTTGTATCAACTTCTGTGACGTTGCCAACATACAAGCTACGTCCAGAGATGGAGAATCCACGTAAGTAATTTTGATAATCTTTATCGTGGTGTCTTTGGTAGAAGCCATCTGTGTAACCTCGGTTAGCAAGACCTTCCAAATGACCCAATAATTCTGGGTTAAATGGTCGACCCGCTACCGCATCATCAATCGCTTGGCGATAAGCTTGTGCCGTGCGCGCAACGTAATAAGGTGACTTGGTTCTGCCTTCAATTTTGAAGGAGTCAATACCCATTTCAGTTAAGCGTTGGACATGTTCAATCGCGCGTAAATCCTTCGAGTTGAGGATGTAAGTGCCATGCATATCCTCTTCAATGGGCATCCATTCGCCAGGACGATTGCCTTCTTCAAGAAGGTAAATATCGCCAGTTGCATCTTCTGTTGCTTTTGCTACTTTATAGTCCCAGCGGCATGAGTTGGTGCAAGTGCCTTGGTTTGGGTCTCGGTGATTAAAGTAACCGGATAGCAAGCAACGGCCAGAGTAAGCGATGCATAGTGCACCATGAATAAATACTTCGACTTCCATGTCGGGACAATCTTGGCGAACAGCTTCAATCTCATCTAGTGATAATTCACGTGACAGAATGACGCGGCTAACACCCACGGATTGCCAAAATTTGGCAGCGTGACCATTCACTGTATTGGCTTGAACAGATAAGTGAATCGGCATATCTGGCCAGTTTTCTCTGACTAACATGATGAGGCCTGGGTCAGACATGATAAGCGCGTCTGGCTTAAGTGCGATCACGGGTTCCATATCTCTAACATAGGTGCGAGTTTTAGCGCCATGAGGGAAGATGTTGGATACCAAGTAAAACTGTTTACCTTGAGCGTGTGCTGTATCAATGCCTTCACGTAAAACTTCGAGATTGCCGAAATCGTTGTTGCGAACGCGCAATGAGTAGCGTGGCTGACCTGCGTAAACGGCGGTCGCCCCAAAGTCAAAGGCTGTATTCAGCATGGTAAGGCTACCTGCAGGTGCTAATAGTTCTGGTGTTTTCATAGCCCGTATTTTATGGGTTTTCAGGTATTTTTGCCTGATAAGGGCTTGAGAAACCTAGGGGTATTTCAGATGGTGAAGCTAAAAGAGTTTAAAAAATGTTTAAAAACGCTCATTAGGGCCTAAGTGACGCCATTGACCTACGGGTAAATTGCCTAAAGGAATTTGTCCAATGCGGATACGTTTAAGACCAATCACCTTTAAACCTACTAATTCACACATACGACGAATTTGACGTTTTTTACCTTCACGTAAAACAAAGCGTAGTTGATCAGTATTTTGCCAACTAACTTTGGCAGGCTTTAAAGCTGCACCATCAAGACTTAAACCATGGTTTAAAAGACGTAGTCCTTCTGGAGTTAAGGTGCCTTCAACACGTACAAGGTATTCTTTTTCGATGGGGCTATTTTCGCCAATTAACAATTTAGCGATGCGGCCATCTTGAGTTAAAACAAGCAGCCCGCTTGAATCAATATCTAAACGACCAGCAGGAGCTAAACCTCTAGTATTAAATTTTCCTGGTAGGTGAGCTGATAGTTGATGCACAAATTGATTTTCAGGCGTAATCAATGAGGCCGCTGGTTTGTATTCACGATCCTCGTCAAAGTGGGAGATATACCCCACTGGTTTATTGAGAATAATCGTATAGCGACGTGCCTGTTGAGCCACGGCTGCTTTTTTTAATTCTATTTTTTGGTTAGGGAAGGCGCGTGCGCCTAATTCGCTAACAACGACTCCGTCCACGAGAACTAGGCCTTGTTCAATATAGCTGTCCGCCTCACGACGTGAGCAGATGCCTTGTTCGGACATTAATTTTGAGATGCGTACTTTTTCCACAGACGAATTATCGCTTACTTCATTGTTTGATAGTGCTTATGGTTGATTTTGACCATTTTCTTTGAATGATTCTGTTAAAGCGATTTGTAGTTTCGCGTGTATTTTGACCATTTGTTTTCTTAATAGATAAATCACAATGGCCATAAAAGCAGCCAAGATAATGAGCATGCCCATAGGGGGGAGAATGCTAGAGCTAAGGGCTGAAACGAGCATTAAGAGGGAGATGATGGTGAGAACGGGCATTAATTGAGCAAACAGTTGATGCGTGGCAGCCCGGTCGCTTTCTGAATAATTGCTGCTAGCTAGGCGAACATCCGCTAGCAATAAACCTAGGGCCTCTACTTTTCTATAAATGGCAAACATAAATGGCGCAGACAACAGCACGCTCATGGCCCACATGGTCGCTTGCTGATAGTCTTCGTTAAACCATAAGAGATGACCTGTATCAACATAGTCGTTGATGAGGGTAAATAATTTAGTGGCTGATAAAAATAAGGTAATCACGATGCACGTATTGACAAATACATGCAGGCTGATACGTCTAACGAAGGGCCTGATATCTGAGCGTAGTTGGTGGTCAGAACGAATTTGTCCGAGCCATGATGAATACTGAATAAAGACATTTTTAATAGTTGCCGGGATGCGTTTACCCATCCATGTGCTGACTGGATCGGAGCTTTTGATTAAATAAGGAGTGGTGAGCGTGGTAATAGTTGATACAGCCACAACAATGGGATATAAAAAATCGCTTGTGACGTTGAGCGTTAAACCGAGCGAGGCGATGATAAATGAGAACTCACCAATTTGAGCCTTGCCCATGGCAACACTCATGGATGTTTTGCCATCATGCCCAGTAATAAAGGTACCTAGGCTACAAGAAATCACTTTGCCAATAACAACAGCGCCGCTAATGATAGCGATGGGTAAGGCGTATTTCCAAAGGATCATTGGATCTAAGAGCAGGCCAATGGTTACAAAGAAAATGGCGATGAACATGTCTTTAACCGGTTCAATCAGTTTTTCAATGGTATGTATATGGCGTGACTCTGCCATGATGGCACCAATTAAGAAGGCGCCTAAGGCTACGCTATATTCCATTTTCATGACCAGCAGGCAAAAACCAAAGCACAGGCCTAAAACTGTCACTAAAAGCATTTCTTTGCTGTGGAATTTAGCTACTAAATTGAGTAACCGAGGAATCAACATGATTCCGATGGCTAATGACACGGTAATAAATAGAATTAATTCGCCCACGGTCATGGCTGCCTCGGCAGCTTCCAATTGACCAGTGGTTGCAATACCGGTGAGCATCACAATTAAGCTGATGGCGAGAATATCTTCCACAATTAAGATGCCATAAATCAGGTTGGCAAATTTTTCTTTCTTTAAACCAAGCTCTTCAAGTGCTTTTACTGTGATGGTGGTGGATGAAATGGCCATCATGGCGCCTAAAAAGATGGCATCCATTTGTTTCCAAGCGAAAAACCTACCAATTTCATAGCCCACCCAAATTAAAAGAATAATTTGGGCAATCGCTGCGACAAAAGCGGTGGCACCAACTTTGGCTAGTTTTCGTAAGCTAAATTCAAGACCTAAGCCAAACATCAGAAAGACAACCCCCAGTTCGCCTAGGGTGCGAATGGTTTTTTCATCTGAAATAAATGGGAAGGGACTGGTGTATGGCCCGATAATGAGACCCGCAATGATGTAGCCTAAAACAACGGGTTGTTTTAGGTAATGGAATATCACAGTGACAACGCCGGCCACCAACATAATGACGGCTAAGTCTTTAATGAAATCCATTTCATGCATCTTTTTTGTCTCTTTTTAATTGAATGGCGATAATGTCATTATGGCTTTAATTGTTCTTACTGATGCAAAACTGGCTTTTGGCCATGTCGATTTACTTGCAAATACCGCTTTTTCGCTAGAGTCTGGCGAGAGAGTCGGCCTTATAGGTCGTAACGGCACAGGCAAATCTTCATTGTTAAAAATTTTAGCGGGTCTTGAGAAACTAGATGATGGTACTTTGCAGTATCAGCAGGGTTTACGCATGGCTTATGTGGCTCAAGAGCCGATTTTTGATTCTCAAGAAACCGTTTTTAACGCCGTTTCCAAGGGGGTTGCAGAGGTTAAGGCGCTGCGTGAAGAGTATGAGGCTCTTAGTGTGGCCGAGTGGGATGATGCCTCTCACCATCGTTTAGATGAGATTCAAACAAAGTTAGAGGCTATGAGTGGTTGGAATTGGGAGCAGCGGGTTCATGAAACTTTGGATCGGTTGCATTTAATGCCAGATGTCAGCATTAGCTCCTTATCGGGAGGCAATCGTAAGCGTGTAGCTTTGGCTCAGGCTCTGGTAGCTGTGCCGGATGTTTTATTTTTGGATGAGCCAACCAACCATCTCGACTTAGATTCAATTAGTTGGTTGGAAGATTTATTAAAAACATTTAAAGGTTCGGTTGTTTTGATCACCCATGACCGCGCTTTCTTGGATGCTGTTAGCACGCAAATAGTTGAGTTAGACCGCGGCATTTTGCGTAGTTACCCCGGAAACTACAGCGCTTATGAGGTTTTAAAAGAGCAAGAGATCGCATCGGAAGTTTTGGCTAATGCAAGAGCTGATAAGTTGTTAGCTCAAGAAGAGGTATGGATACGCAAAGGCGTAGAAGCTAGACGTACACGCAGTGTTGGTCGTATAGCTCGTCTAGAAAAATTAAGAGCTTTGCGTGCTGAGCGTCGTGATGCGATGGGGCAAATTAAATTAGCAGTTTCTTCGGGTGAGCGTAGTGGAAAAATTGTTGCTGATCTAGAACATGTTAGTAAAGCGTATGACAGACCGATTGTTAAAGATTTCACAGCTACTATTTTGCGTGGCGATAAGGTGGGGTTGCTAGGGCCTAATGGTGCGGGTAAAACTACTTTATTGAAATTAATCTTGGGGGTTATTCAGCCTGATAGCGGTGTTGCCACAATGGGGTCGCGTATTGAGGTGGCCTACTTTGATCAGATGCGCGAAGGTTTGAATCTGAATGCAACGTTAGAGGATTACATTAGTCCTGGTAGCGAATGGATTGAGATCAATGGCAATCGCAAGCATGTTAAAAGTTATTTAAATGATTTCTTGTTTGCGCCAGAGCGGGCTGCTTCACCAGTTAGCACGTTATCGGGTGGAGAGAGAAACCGTTTGTTGTTGGCGAGATTATTCGCTAGACCAGCTAATGTGTTGGTGCTTGATGAACCCACCAACGATTTAGATATTGATACTTTAGAACTACTTGAGCAGTTGCTACAAGACTATAAGGGCACGGTTTTTCTGGTGAGTCATGATCGGGCTTTTTTGGATAACGTGGTGACAAGCATCATTGCTTATGAAGGTGATGGTTCTTGGCGTGAGTACGAAGGTGGTTACGAAGATTGGAAAATTCAGAAGCAGCGGTTTGAAGCTTTGATGGCTGGTAAAGACAATAAATCAGAGCCTAAGTTGGACCTTAAACAAGAAGTTAAATCTGAAGTTAAGCAAGAGTCGAAGTTAGAGATGAGGCCAGAAGTAAAGTCAGAAACAAAGCCTAAAGTTCAAAAACTAAATGGTAAAGAGAGGCAAGAGCTGGAAGCTATTCCATTGCAGATAGATGCACTCGAAAAAGAGCAAGCTGATATTGGCATCCAATTAGGTGACCCAGACTTATATAAAAATCAGCCACAAAAATTAGCTCAATATCAGGCAAGATTGCGTGATATTGAGGAGCAATTGATTACCTCGATGGCAAGGTGGGAAAATTTACTGGCCAGGGCTGAGAGTTAAGTTTGTGAAAAATATATGGCGCTAGCTATTAGCGCCATTGTTCCTAGGGTCCAGCCAATTAAAGAGTTTCTGATGCGGGCTGTTTTTTGAGTGAAATCGTATTGGAATTTCTCTGAATCAATTTGAGATATATCGACAGAGAGAGCCTCTAGAGCATACTCGACGCCATCAATCATTTCAGCAGCGCCACAAACCAAGTATTTTGTTGAGCTATTAAAGCTGTTTGTTTTTTCCAATGCTTTTTTGAGAGTTACTTGATCTAAGACTCCAAGCAATCCTTTCCAGTCGGAAGTTGGCTCTGAAATAACATGCGTGATGGTTAAATTTTTAAAAGCTTTTAAGTTAACCATGATCGATAAATCAATGATTTGGCTCTCAATGCGATTGCCATAAATTAAGTGGATAGCTCGTTCTACTGTGTGCTGTGTGGCAATCATTTGTTTGAGTAGGCTAATCATTGGGGCAATTCCAACGCCGCCGGCAATCATAACGAGCGGGATGTTGTTAGAGTTGCTCTCATTGCTTAGTTGGCCAAAATTGCCATAAGCGCTACTGACATAAATTGAATCACCTATTTTTAATTCGGTTACTTGGTGAGTAAAGTCCCCTAAATCTTTGATTAAGAAACTAAGCGTATTAGATGATGGGGTGGGTGCTGAACTAATTGAGAATGGGTTTTCGTAAAGTGGTGCGGGACTTTTTAACTTTAGCCAAGTAAATTGACCGGCTTGATAAGACGGGTATGTGCTGGGATTTTGACTATGAATAGTTAGTTCCCAGATGTTGTAAGCTACTTGCTTAAGTGAGCTGACTTGGTAAGGATGATATTTTTGGATTAATGGCTGTATGACATAAACCCAAAGGAGTGTGAGTAGCGCTATACCAAATGCTACTTGCCAGTAATGCATCATCCATTTTTCTTGAGCATATCTGCCAGCATGAAGGGTGTGATGAAGTCCTGCGCTGGATAGGATCAAGGCCATGATGACATGGCTCGCGCGCCAAGATTCATAGCTAGTTTTCGATTTAGTTCTTGTGATAGCAAGGCCAATTAAGATGCCTAAAGTGATAAGGCCTAGCAGTCCTGTCATCAGAGTTGGACCAGTCATGCCTAGATAGCTTTCAGTAGGTGGTCCTGGTGCGTAATTGGGGTGATTCGGTAAGCTATATAAAAAAGGATGGCTGATTAGCAATAGGATGGCTGTTCTTGAAAATAGTTGGTGTATTTGTAATACCCAGTTAATACCCATCCGTTTAGATAGCCAAGCAATTTTCCCACTGGTTAAAAATTCCAACAAAATAATGTTGAATGCCAACATAGCCATGGCGCTAGATAGTTCATCTAGCCAAGGTCGATTGGGGAGGTGTGTTGTTGTGGCTAGGAGGAGTGGTAGTGCAACTAGTCCTAGATAAACTAAAAAACAGCTAAAACTTAATATACGTTGTTTCATAGGAGGATTATGATTCATTAACTGACATATTAAGTATTTAATTATTCATTTTAATTGACACAATTATGAGAACTTTTTTGGCCTCACCTCCCATATCTGCTTTCACCATGGTTATGGGTTTATCTAGTTTGTCTTTGTCTTGGACCAAGTTCTCAACTTTGACCGACATGCCTTACGCTAATGATGTGGCTTTGGGATTTGGTGTGTTGGCAGCCTGTGTATTCGTACTTTTGACTTTGGGTTTAATACGCAAACAAATTCAAGCGCCTGAAAAAATTTTGGAAGAGTGGCATCACCCAGTTAAATCATCATTTTTTGCTGCTATTAGCGTCGGTATGACTTTGCTAGCAGCGGTTTTGTTTCCTTATTCGCATACGGGTGCCGAGGTGTTGTGGTTCGCCAGCGCAGGCGTTCATTTATTGGCAATCCTAGCGGTTTTAAATGCTTGGGTGCATCGCGAGCATCTTCAGGCGTCGCATGCTTGCCCTGTTTGGTTTATTCCAGCGGTAGGTAATGCAGTGATTCCTGTTGGCGGTATCAAGCTTGGGTACATTGAATTATCTTGGTTCTTTTTTAGCATTGGCTTGATTTTGTGGTTTGTGATTTTGGTCATTATGTTGTACCGCTTAATGTTTGTTCAGCCAGGTTTACCTGAGCGTTTAAAGCCAACGATGGCTATTTTTTTGGCGCCACCAAGTGTCGCCTTTGTTTCATGGATTGCATTAACCAATCCATTGGCTGAAAAATCTTTAGACCCTACGGGGCATGTATTAATGGCGCTTGCATTATTTTTCGCGGCATTCTTATTAACGCAATTTAGATTCTTTTATAAGCTGCCTTTTTTTATGTCGTGCTGGGCTTATTCATTTCCAACAGCTTCTTTCGCTACGGCGATGTTAGGTTATTCGATCTTTGTTCCTGAGGTTGCGCCATTGGCTTATCTATCTTTATTGATGACAACAATTATTATCGTTGGGCTATTCATCAGGACATTGATGGCGATTCATATGAAAGATCCGCAATGGGTTGATTAACCCTTGTTACATGAGGAGTATTTGTTGAGAATCATTCTCATGTAATATGGAGTCTGCATTTTTCACTCACTTAGCACAAGCCAGCGATTTATTCCCTTTTAGCAAGCCAGTGCCTATTTTTATAGGAGGGCGTATGTGCGCTACCGTTAATGACATTAGAAAAAGTTTTGTTGGCTTAAGAGTAGAAAAGAAATTAAGGCATAAAGAAATTGCCGATTTTTTACAGTTAACTGAGGCCGAATTAATTGACGCTCATGTAGGCGTCAGCAAATTAGACGTCGTTAGATCATCGCCTAATTTGGCAAAAGCTATTCGCTTAAAGAAAAGTTGGCCGGAAATTATTAAATTGACGGAAGGGCTTGGTGAGGTTATGGCCCTGACGCGCAATCCCTATGCAGTTCATGAAAAAATTGGCAAATATGAAAATGTCAGTCTTCAAGGTGATATCGGCTTAGTTGCGGGTAAAGGTATTGATTTAAGGTTGTTTTACAGACAATGGGAGTTTGCCTATATTTTTGAGGAAGGTAAGCAAGAAACACTGCAAAAGAGCCTTCAGTTTTTTGATGAATATGGGCAAGCTATTCATAAAATATTTTTATTGCCTGAAAGTCGTCATACGCACTTAGATCATATGGTGCATCAAATGGCAGATTCCAACCAAGATCCAGGTATCTTTATTCATAGTAAGCGAGATGAGACATTACAAAATCAGGTTAAATTAAAAGACTCTGATTTGGCCGCTTTTAAATCTGATTGGGTATCGTTGCAAGATACGCATGATTTTTTTAATATCCTTAAGAAATATCAGCTAAACAGATTAGAGGCGCTTACCTTGATTGGTGATGATTATGCGCAGAAGCTAGAAGCGAACTCTGTTAAATTTTTATTGGAGTCGGCTGGGCATTTAGAAGTACCTCTGACTATTTATGTGGGTAATCGGGGAGCTGTGCAAATTTATTCAGGATTAATCAAGAATGTGATGGGGACCAAGGATTGGTTAAATATTTTTGATCCTGTATTTAACTTCCATTTAAAAATCAGTGAGCTTCCTTCGGTTTGGTTGGTACGTAAACCAAGTAAAGATAGTGTGATTACTTCTTTGGAGATTTTGGACGCTGCTGGGGAAGTAATTGCTATGATTTTTGGTGAGCGTATTTTGGGTAAATCTGAGTCAGCAGACTGGAGGAGCTTGCTGGAGTCTTGTAAAGATGGCGAAATGGCGATCGCTGGATAAATAAGCAGGAACTATTTAAAAGGAATAAAATACAAACACTGATATGCGCATATCGGGGCCGACATGGTTTCGACGTGGATTGCAAAGCATAGAGGGCATACCGAGGACCCGTTATCTCGTAAATCAATGGGAAATGTAATAACTGCAAACGACGAACGTTTCGCACTAGCCGCTTAATTGCGGTTGCCCCTGAACTGATTCTCTCTTGGGTCAGGTAGTGTAAAAGCTACATCAGGGTCATATACAAGAGATAAGACTGCATCGTGTCGCGGTGTGCAGTTCGAAAATTTAGCGAATCGTTGTCTTGTAACGTGTTGGTCCGTGACAAGGCAATTAAATCAAAAGACACAACTAAGTATGTAGAACTTTATGTGGAGGATTTGCGGACGCGGGTTCGATCCCCGCCGGCTCCACCAATTCAAAAGGGCTCGAATTTCGAGCCCTTTTTCTTTTTCTATTTTAGCTTTAGATTTGTTACTCTTCCTTAATTAGATACAGTTAATCTCCATAAGGACGTAACCTCTGCAGCCCTTGCTCTATAAAGAGGGTCTGTTTGATCAAGTGCTTTTTTATGGGTGGGTCTTATATCTAGTCGTTCAATTACTTTGAGGCCACTTGCTTCTATCCATGAAAGCAGTTCGGCTTTTGTTCTTAATCCTAAGTGCTCCGCTAAATCAGACAAAATTAACCAGCCTTCGCCGTTGGTGGAGAGATGGTCTTTAAGCCCAGCTAAAAATCCTTTTAGCATTTGACTGTCTGGGTCATACACGGCGTATTCAATAGGCGAGCTTGGTCGTGCGGGAATCCAAGGAGGATTGCAAACAATTAACGGGGCTTTACCTTCTGGGAATAGGTTTGTTTTAATCAGTTTGACATTCTTTTTAATGCCTAGACCTTCGATGTTTTCTGTCGCGCATTCAATAGCGCGCTCATCTTGGTCGGTAGCAATAATTTTTTGAATGCCACGTTTAGCTAAAACCGCTGCTAAAACACCTGTTCCTGTACCAATATCAAAAGCGATGGAGTTATTTGTCGTTTCAGCTGGTAGTGGCGCTTTTTCTAATAAACCAAGATATTCGGAGCGCACTGGAGCAAATACGCCGTAATGTGGGTGAATATGTCCATCGCCCATGTCTTTAAGCGCCGGAATAGCCATACCATTTTTGCGCCATTCTAATGAACCAATGAAACCAAGCAAATCTCGCAATGACGTCACATAGGGTTCTGTCACTTTGCCATAAACGGCAAGGCACGCTTGCGTTACATCAGGAGCTCTTCTTAGAGGGATGCTGTGATCGGGATTAAATTGAATCAACAACATGCCTAATGTGCGACTTTTTTGGGATTGCGCTTGTCGATGTAAGTGAAAGATTTCAGACATCGGTTTTGCTAAAGGGATTAAACCTTCTTCAGGCGTTCGTTTAGCGGGTTTTTTGCGGACGCTTTTTTTGGATGGTTTCTCTGCCCGACGTGTAAGCGCCTGTAGTAGTTGTTTTGCATTTTGGAAATCGCCACGCCAGATAATGCCGGTACCCTCGCATGCTAAGCGGTAGGCTTCATCCGCTGTGAGTGTGTCGTCAGCAATGATAAGTTTCTTGGGAGGTGGCGAGCCTTTTTCAGAGCGCCAGCGGCAAGAGTAGGTGGTTTCACCTTCATCCCAAGTAAGGAGGGGGTGATCAGATTCGTGAAGTGGTGCGTGAATGGTCATGATGACGAAGTTTGTCCCTTCAAGATTTCTGTGGCTAACATCTGGATGCCTTTGGCGGATAAATCCGCGGTGTAATAGTTGGGAGCTTGATCGTAGTTCACGTAATTTGAATTTTGTGAACGGCGGTAAAGGGCGTCGTAATGCTTCTCAAGTAACTGCTCAACTAAAGTTGCCCAGTTTTTTTGATCAATTAATTCTTTCCAGTATTGCAAAGTTTCTTTGCCATGTAGCTCTTTTAGAAAATCAATTGTTTTTTTAAGCTCTTCTGGATCTTCTAAAAAATAAGCGTAATCTTTTTGTAGGAATTTAACTCGTGCAGATAAGCTTGCCTCGATTTTTAAGCAAGGACTGGCGCGCATTTTTTCCAGCAAGGCGTCAGGTACATGAAGTGAGCCAATTTTTCTGCTTTCAGCTTCAACAAAAACAACTTGTTCCTGATTTAAATTTTTTAATACTGAGAGTAGTTGGCTTTCAAAGTTTTTTTGAGTTGGTTGGGGTGAGTTGGGGATGTTTCCTAAAACGGACCCTTTATGATTGGCGATACTTTCCAAGTCCAACACTTGAGCACCTTGTTCTGCTAGTGCTTCAAGTACTTTGCTTTTGCCACTGCCAGTTTGCCCAGTAACCACGAGATATTGGAATTGTGGTGATAGATCAGTCAGTTCTTTGACGACGTTTCTACGATACGCCTTATAGCCACCATCTAAGATGCTCGCATTCCACCCAATTTGGCGCAAGATATGGGTCATTGAGCCACTACGTTTGCCACCTCTCCAACAATAAATGAGAGGTTTCCATTCTTTGGGCTGATGAATAAAGTGTTCTTGAATATGAGCGGCGATATTTTTGGCAATCAGCGCTGCCCCTAATTTTTTTCCTTCAAAAGGGGATTGGTGATACAGCGTGCCAACCTGTACACGTTCTTCATTAGATAGAACGGGGAAGTTAATCGCACCCGGAATATGGTCTTCCGCAAATTCAGCCGGCGTGCGCACATCAATGATGTCGGTAAATTCAGTAATTTGATGTGCTTTGGCGATGCCGCTAGATTTCATTTGGAGATGATACAGATGGTTTATTTGAAAACGATCTGGCGTAATTCAAGCGGATGGTGAATGATGAAGTCTGCGCCCCAGTCTTCAATAGGCTCGTCACACCCGCAGTAGCCATATGAAGCTGCTACTGTGGTCATGCCGGCAGCTTTGCCTGCTTCGATATCTCTTAAATCATCGCCTACGTATAAGCAAACTTTGGGGTCTAGGTTGTTGATCTCTGCGGCTTTTAAAACGGGTGCCGGGTGCGGTTTGGAAAATCCGGTGGTATCACCGCCAATGATGGCTTTGCTGCGTTGATCGAGTTGCATGCTTGCCAATAGAGGGAAGGTGAAACGCTCAAACTTATTCGTCACAATGCCCCAAATAACTTGGTTTTGTTCTAGTTCACGCAGTAACTCATCCATGCCTTCAAATAATTTACTTTCAACACAGATAGCTTTTTCATAATTGCTTAGAAACTCATCCCTTAATTGTGTGAAATCCGGATGGTCTTGCGTGTAACCAAAGGCACCCTCAATTAAGCCGCGAGCTCCAGCAGAAGCCTTCGGTCTTAATAATTCATATGCCAAGGGTTCTAGTGATCGGGAGGTTCTTAATAAATTAGCTGCAGCGACCAAATCAGGAGCTGTATCAGCCAAAGTGCCATCTAAATCAAAAAAAACACCCTTGTATAAGGGTGTTGCTGCATTTGTGCTGAAAGATGACATAAAGATTATTTTTTGGTGGTGGCAACAAGATAGTTAACATCAGTATCTCTGCCTAGGGCATACACTTCAGTTATTGGATTGTAGGTTAGGCCGATGATTTCATTCATTTCCAGCCCCGCGTCTTGTAAAAATCCATGGAGCTCTGAAGGTTTGATGAATTTTTTGTAGTCATGAGTCCCCTTAGGGAGCATGCGCAAAATATATTCAGCGCCAATAACAGCTAATAAATAGGATTTGGGGTTGCGATTGAGCGTACTAAAGAATACTTTGCCGCCTGGTTTGGCTAGTGCTGAACAGGCTTTGATGATGGATTGTGGGTCTGGTACATGCTCAAGCATTTCCATACATGTCACTACATCGTATTGGCCTGCTTCTTTATTGGCGAGGTTTTCAGCGCTGATGTATTCATATTGAACGGCTATACCAGTCTCCAAACTGTGTAAATCAGCCACTTTTAGGGCTTTTTCAGATAAATCAATCCCTTTGGCATGGGCACCAATTTTTGCTAGTGACTCTGTCAAAATGCCGCCACCGCATCCAACATCAAGGACCTTTTTGCCTTGAATCTCAGTATGCTTTTGGATCCAATCTAGTCTTAATGGGTTGATGGCGTGTAGGGGCTTGAATTCACTGGTAGGATCCCACCAGTGGTGGGCCAACGAACTGAATTTGTCGATTTCTGTTTGATCTGCGTTCATAGGCTCATTTTAATCAAGCAAACGGGGTTCTGCCGCAAAACAGTAGTTAAGAGCAAATAAAAAAGCCCGGGAATGAATCGCCGGGCTTTTAGGGGTTGGGGTTCAGAATTAGTTCTGACGTGTTCCAACTACTTCGATCTCTACGCGACGGTTCTTAGCGCGACCTTCTTTTGTCTTGTTATCAGCAACAGGCTGTGATTTGCCTTTACCTTCAACATAAACACGGTTGGCTTCGATACCCTTGCTTACTAAGTAATTTTTAACTGCATTCGCACGGCGAACAGATAGTTTTTGGTTATAAGCAACTGTGCCAATAGCATCTGTGTGACCTACAGCGATTACAACTTCTAACGTCAAGTTCTTGATTTTACCAATCAAGCTATCCAAGCTAGCTTTAGCTTCAGGCTTTAATACTGACTTGTCAAAATCGAACAATGCATCAGCGTTGTAAGTTACTTTTGAGCTAACAGCAGGAGCCGCTGTGCCAGCAAGTGCGCCGTCACAACCTGGAGCAGCAGTAGCTGGAGTCCAGTTAGCATTGCGCCAGCATAATTCGTTTGTGCCGTTTTTCCATACGATACCTGTGCTGTTAACCCAGTTATCGTTTGATTTTTGAGCGAAAGCAGAAGCACTGATAGCAATACCAGCGATGGCGATTAGTTGTAGTAGTTTTTTCATTTTTTTCCTCTTGTTATCTGTGTGGAGGCTATCCAATATGGATATGCGTCATTTTAGCACTATAAATCAGCTAATTGACAGGCTTCGGGTGATAAAATCGCCACATGGAAATTACACAAAATAACGCCGCTAAAGAGACACTCCCGATATCCCTAGAAGACGAAATGCGTCGCTCCTACCTAGATTACGCTATGAGCGTGATTGTAGGTCGTGCGTTGCCTGACGTGAGGGATGGTTTAAAGCCAGTTCATCGTCGAGTTTTATTCGCGATGCATGAGCTTAATAACGATTGGAATCGTGCTTATAAGAAATCTGCCCGTATTGTGGGTGACGTAATTGGTAAATATCACCCGCACGGCGACTCAGCTGTTTACGACACGATTGTGCGTATGGCTCAGGATTTTTCCTTGCGTTACATGTTGGTGGATGGTCAAGGTAACTTTGGTTCAGTAGACGGTGATAACGCTGCTGCGATGCGTTATACGGAAATCCGTTTAGCCAAGATTGCGCATCAGCTATTAGATGATCTTGATAAAGAGACGGTTGATTTTGGGCCGAACTATGACGGTAGTGAAAAAGAACCGTTGATTCTTCCAGCCAAGATCCCTAATTTATTGATTAACGGTTCTTCAGGTATTGCCGTTGGTATGGCAACCAATATTCCTCCTCATAACTTGGATGAAGTGGTCTCAGGTTGTTTGCATTTATTGAGTCATCCTGATTGCACGATTGATGATTTAATGGAAATCATCCCAGCGCCTGATTTCCCGACTGCCGGCATCATTTATGGCATTTCTGGTGTGAAAGATGGCTACCGTACAGGCCGTGGTCGCGTGGTTATGCGCGCGAAAACTCATTTTGAAGACATGGACCGTGGTTCACGCCAGGCCATTATTGTTGATGAGCTGCCTTACCAGGTTAATAAAAAGACTTTACTTGAGCGTATTGCTGAGCTGATCACTGAGAAGAAGGTGGAAGGTATTTCAGATATTCGCGATGAATCTGATAAGTCAGGTATGCGAGTGGTCATTGAGTTAAAGCGTGGTGAAGTGCCTGAAGTTGTTCTAAATAACCTTTACAAGTTTACTCAGCTACAAGATACCTTTGGTATGAATATGGTGGCGTTGGTGGATAACCAGCCACGCTTATTGAACTTGAAGCAAATGTTAGAGTGCTTCTTATCGCACCGTCGCGAAGTTGTAACGCGTCGTACAGTATTTGAGTTACGCAAAGCACGTGATCGTGGACATGTTTTAGAAGGTTTAGCGGTTGCTTTGGCAAATATTGATGAATTCATCAAGATTATTAAAGCTGCACCAACACCGCCAGAAGCCAAGAAGGAGCTATTGCTTAGATCTTGGGATTCTTCTGTTGTTCGCGAGATGTTGTCAAGAGCTGAGAAAGATGCCCCTGGTGGTCGCAACTCATTCCGCCCAGAAGACTTAGATCCAACCATCGGTATGCAAGAAGATGGTTTGTATCGTTTATCCGATAGTCAGGCTCAAGAAATCTTGCAAATGCGTTTGCAACGTTTGACAGGTCTTGAGCAAGATAAGATTGTTGATGAATACAAAGAGGTGATGTCTGAGATTGCTAACTTGTTAGACATTTTGGCAAAACCAGAGCGTATTACGGTCATTATTACTGAAGAGTTGCAGGCTGTTCAGGCTGAGTTCGGTCAAGCGGGTAATGACACAGGCCGTCGCTCACGCATTGAGATGAATGCTACAGAATTGTTTACTGAAGATTTAATTACGCCGCAAGATTTGGTTGTGACCCTATCTCATGGCGGTTATATGAAGAGCCAACCATTATCCGAGTACCGTGCTCAGAAACGTGGTGGTCGAGGTAAGCAAGCGACTGCTACTAAAGATGAGGATTGGGTAGATACATTATTCGTGGCAAATACGCACGATACGATTCTTTGTTTCTCTGATCGTGGCCGTATGTATTGGTTGAAGGTTTGGGAGGTTCCTCAAGGTGGGCGTGCTTCTCGTGGTAAACCAATTGTGAATATTTTCCCATTGGTTGATGGCGAAAAAATTACAGTGATTTTGCCGATTAAAGCCTACGAAGATGATAAATATGTGTTCATGGCGACTCGCAAGGGTGTTGTGAAGAAATCTCGTTTATCTGATTTCTCTAATCCTCGTAAGGCCGGCATTATTGCGGTTGATTTGGATGAAGGCGATCACCTAGTTGGTGCTGCGATTACCGATGGTCAGCATGATGTGATGTTGTTCTCCGATGCTGGTAAAGCTGTGCGCTTTGATGAGAATGATGTGCGTCCAATGGGTCGAACAGCTCGCGGAGTAAGAGGCATGAATCTAGAAGCCTCTCATGAAGTGATTGCAATGCTAGTGGCTCCTGCGGAAACAGCGGGTGCGCTTGAAGCAGGTGTTGATCCTGCGACATTGCCTGGCAGTGTTTTAACAGCAACGGCTAATGGTTACGGCAAGCGTACGCCAATCACTGAATACACCCGCCACGGTCGTGGCACGAAGGGCATGATTGCTATTCAGACAACTGAGCGTAACGGTAAAGTGGTTGCGGCAGTATTGGTATCTGAGCAAGATCAAATCATGTTGATTACAACAGGCGGTATCTTGGTGCGTACGCGCGTGTCAGAGATTCGTGAAATGGGCCGTGTTACACAAGGTGTTACCTTGATTAACGTGGACGAAGGTACGGAGTTATCAGGCTTGCAACGTATTGCTGAAGGTGATGATGATTCTGAATTAGATGATGAATCTGATGAGTCTGTTGATAATCAAGCAGCTGAAGGTGAGGAGCCTGAGAGCAATGTTTGATCAGCGGGTTTATAACTTCGCACCTGGGCCAGCTACGCTTCCTGAGGAAGTTTTAAAGCAGGCTGCTTCTGAAATGCTCAATTGGCAAGGTTTGGGCATGGGGGTGATGGAGGTGAGTCACCGCGGTAAAGCATTTATGGCTTGCTATGAAGAAGCTGTTGCTGATTTACGTGAGTTGATGAATATCCCTGATAGTTATGCCGTTTTGTTTTTGCAAGGTGGCGCTATTGGTATGAATGCCGCTATTCCAATGAATTTAATGCCGCTAGCATCTAAAGCTCCTAAGGCAGATTTCATTGCAACAGGTATTTGGACTGAAAAATCAATTAAAGAAGCAGCTAAATATGGTGAAGCCCATATTGCTGCATCTAGTCAGTCCAATGGTTACACCACCATTCCAGATCAAAAAGATTGGCAGTTATCAGATGATGCTGCTTATGTGCATATTTGCTCCAATGAAACGGTTGGGGGTCTTGAGTTTCAGGATGTTCCAAAAGTAGCTAAGCCTTTGGTTGCTGATGTATCCAGCAATATTTTGTCTCGAGTGTGGGATGTTAATCAGTTTGGCGTTTTGTTTGGAGGCGCACAAAAAAATATTGGTCCAGCTGGATTGAGTATTTTGATTGTGCGTAAAGATTTATTGGGTCACGCTATGCCTATCACCCCAACTATTTGGGATTGGGCAAAACAAGCTGAGAGTGATTCCATGTTAAATACCCCCCCTACATTTAGTGTGTATTTGGCAGGATTGGTTTTTAAGTGGCTTAAACGTCAAGGTGGTGTTGCAGCCATAGAGCAGAAAAATATTCAAAAATCTAATTTGCTCTACGAGTGTATTGATCAGAGTAGTTTGTATGTTGGCAAGATTGATAAACGCTATCGCTCACGCATGAATGTGACGTTTTATTTGCAAGATGAAGCGTTGAATGATGCGTTTGTCGCTGGAGCTGCTAAACAAGGTCTTATGAACATTAAAGGGCATAAGAGTGTTGGTGGCATGAGAGCTAGTATTTATAACGCGATGCCTATGGAAGGTGTGCAAGCCTTAGTGGATTACATGAAGGAGTTCGAGCGTGGCCAATGACGATAAGGATTTAGCACCATTACGTGCTCGAATTGATGCGCTTGATCAGCAGTTATTAGAGTTATTGGGGCAGCGCGCAAAAGCGGCTCAAGAGGTTGGTAAGGTCAAGCATGGCACGAATGCACCAGTATTTCGTCCTGAGCGTGAACGCCAAGTCATTGATGGCTTGATTGCAAAAAACAAAAGCGCTATTGCCCCTGAGGGTATTACTTATATTTGGCGTGAAATTATGTCTGCTTGCCGTGCTTTAGAGGCGCCGGTGCGAGTAGCTTATCTTGGCCCTGCTGGAACTTTTTCTGAGCAAGCTGCTTTTGCTCAATTTGGACAGTCAATTAATGGGGTGCCTTGCGCTACGATTGATGAGGTGTTTCGTGCGGTGGATGCGGGCGCTGCCGATTTTGGTGTGGTGCCGGTTGAAAATTCTTCAGAGGGTGCCGTATCAAGAACCTTGGATTTGTTGTTAGATACCGATTTAAGAATTACCGGTGAAGTTGCTTTGATGATTAAGCATCACTTGTTAACTAAATCTGGCACTTTAGATGGTGTGACGCGCGTATGTGCACATCCACAGGCGCTAGCTCAGTGCCAACGCTGGTTGGCAACCAATACGCCGAAGTTGGAGCGTCAGGCGGTGAGTAGTAATGGTGAGGCAGCGAAGATTGCGGCGGAAGATGCCACTATTGCGGCGATTGCTGGTGATATTGCTCAACAACAGTATGGGTTATCTCCTGTGCAAAGTTCGATTCAGGACGATCCGCATAACCGCACGCGCTTTGTCGTGATTAGTCATGGTTCGTGTCAGGCTTCAGGTAAAGATCAAACTTCAGTTATCTTATCGGTTACAAATAAACCCGGAGCCGTTTATCACTTGTTAGCGCCTTTAGCTAAGCATGGGGTATCCATGAATCGTTTTGAGTCACGCCCAGCTAGACGTGGCACATGGGAGTATTTCTTTTATATCGATATCGATGGTCACGCAAGTGAACCTAAAGTTGCCGCAGCGCTTGCTGAGTTAGAGACTGAGGCAGCATTCTTCAAAAATTTGGGGTCTTATCCCCGTAGTCACTGAAATTAAGAAGGGTCGAGTATGACCAAAGACCAAGAGTCATCTATTGGACTTTCATATGTGCGCGCTATTGCTCCGTATGTGGGCGGTAAACCTATTAGCGAAGTAGCTAGAGAGTTTGGTTTAGATGAAAGCAAGATTGTTAAGTTAGCTTCTAATGAAAATCCATTGGGGATGCCTGACTCTGCTAAAAAAGCGATGGCAAAAGCAGCTGAGGATCTTGGTCGTTACCCCGATTCGAATGGATTTGATTTAAAAAATGCTTTAGCCAATAAACTTCAGGTGCCTTTTGAGTGGGTCACGCTAGGAAATGGTAGTAATGACATTCTTGAATTAACTGCAAGAGCGGTTGCTCATGAGGGCGATGAAGTTATTTTTTCAAAACATGCTTTTGCTGTTTACCCGCTAGCGACTCAGGCTGTGGGAGCGGTTGCCGTTGAAGTTCCCGCGACAGCCGATTATGGTCATGATTTGGCTGCGATGATAAAAGCCATTACGCCAAAGACACGTTTAATTTTTGTGGCTAATCCAAATAATCCAACAGGTACTTTTTTGAAAGGGGCTGATATTGAGGCTTTTATCAAACAAGTACCAAGTCATGTGGTGGTAGTCATTGATGAGGCTTATAACGAATTTTTAACGCCAGAGCAGCAATACGATGCGATTGCTTGGGTTAGATTGTTTCCTAATGTCGTGGTTTCAAGAAGTTTTTCCAAAGCTTATGGTTTGGCTGGTTTAAGAATTGGTTATGGTATTGCTCAGACCAATGTGACTGATTTACTTAATCGCATCCGTCAACCATTTAACGTTAATAGCTTGGCTCAGGCAGCTGCGATTGCCGCATTGGCTGACACGGAGTTTTTGAAAAAATGCTATGACATTAACCGTGCTGGTTATAAGCAATTAACCGAAGCTTTTGATCAAATGGGATTACGTTATTTACCTTCTTCTGGAAATTTTGTTTTGGTGAAAGTGGGTGATGAGCCAACGGCAGGTGCCAAAATTAATCTTGAATTGTTAAAGGCGGGCATTATTGTGAGACCCGTAGGTAATTATGGTTTGCCGGAGTGGTTGCGCATTTCAATTGGTTTGCCGGAAGAGAATGAGGCGTTTATAGCTGCTTTAAAAAAGATTTTGAATTAATGACAAACAATAAAACATCTGGATTAACGTTAGGCATCGTCGGTGTTGGCTTGATTGGAGCCTCGCTTGGTTTAGCGCATAAAAAAGCTAAGACATTCGACCGTATCATTGGTGTTGGCCGCTCACAAGCTAATTTAGATGAGGCCACGGCGATGGGTGCAATTGATGAGGCTATGAGCTTAGATGCTTGCGCTCAATTGGCTGACGTGATCGTGGTATGCGTACCTGTTTCTCATACATTCGCAGTGCTCCATGCTATTGAGCCGCATTTGAAACCGAATGCATTAATTACAGATGCAGGAAGTACTAAGAGCGATGTCATCATGGCTGCGAAAACTGCTCTTGGCGACAAGGTGGCGCAATTTATTCCTGCGCATCCAATCGCTGGTGGGGCTCAGCATGGTGCAACTGCGGCTAAGGCTGATTTGTTCCAAGATAAGCAAGTTATCTTATGCCCTTTGCAGGAAAATTTACCGCCTGCTGTTGATGCTATCAATGATTTTTGGTTGGCAGCGGGGGCGCGTACTCACCGTATGTCATCCTTGCAACATGATGCAGTTTTTGCATCTATCTCTCATTTGCCTCACATCTTATCTTTTGCGTTGATGTTGCAAGTGGCAAATTCTGAAGATGCTTCTGTGAAATTAGGGCATGCCGGTGCAGGGTTTAAAGATTTCACTAGGATTGCTGCGTCAAGCCCTGAAATGTGGCGTGATATTTGTTTAGCAAATAAGACAGCGCTCTTAAAAGAGATGGATAACTATCTTAGTTTGACTAAGATGTTGAGAGACATTATTGCTAAAGAAGATGGTGATGCTTTATTAAAGGCGTTTACGCGTGCGAGCGTTGAGCGTCAAAAGTGGGAGGGTCGTTCATGAGCCAACCTCATTCAAATGATTTTATTGAGCTAGGGCCTTTTGAGCGGGCGCATGGTCAGATCACATTACCAGGTTCAAAAAGTATTTCTAATCGCGTGTTATTGCTATCTGCGCTAGCTACTGGAGTGACTCGCTTAAAAGGTTTATTGGATGCCGACGATACCCGCGTGATGAGATCTGCGCTTAAGACTTTAGGCGTAGGTGTTGATGAGGCGGATGGCGACTGTGTTGTTGCTGGCGGTTCTGGTAAGTTTCCGCATTCGACAGCAGATTTATTTATGGGGAATGCCGGTACAGCGATTCGTCCTTTGACCGCCGCATTGGCTATTTTAGGTGGCCAATACCGTTTGCATGGTGTGCCACGTATGCATGAAAGACCTATTGGCGACTTGGTTGATGGGTTGCGTATGGTGGGCGCTGATGTGCAGTATGAGCAAAATGAAGGCTACCCGCCATTGAAAATTGGTCGTGGTGAGATTCGTACGGATGCGCCTATTAAAGTGCGAGGGGATGTTTCTAGTCAGTTCTTGACCGCACTTCTGATGTCTTTGCCGCTAGTTGCAAAAAATGAGATTTGTATTGAGGTGGTGGGTGAGTTAATTTCAAAACCCTATATAGATATCACTTTGAAATTGATGAGCCGTTTTGGTGTGGTGGTGCGCAATGAGGCGTGGCAGCGTTTTTATATCCCCGCCAATCTTGGTAATCCCTATACCAGCCCAGGCACTTTATATGTAGAGGGTGATGCTTCGTCTGCTTCTTATTTCTTAGCTGCTGGCGCTATTGGTCAGGGGCCTGTGCGTGTGATGGGGGTGGGAGCTAATAGTATTCAGGGAGATGTGGCTTTTGCTGATGCGTTAAAGCAAATGGGCGCTGTTGTGGAAGCAGGTGAGGATTGGATTGAGGTTCGAGGTGTGAATACCCCCAATCAAAAGCTGCGTGGTATTGAGCTTGATTGCATTGCCATTCCTGATGCTGCAATGACTTTGGCCGTGGCTGCTTTGTTTGCCGAAGGATCTACCAAATTGACCGGTATCGCTAGTTGGCGAGTTAAAGAGACTGATCGCATTGCCGCTATGGCAAAAGAGTTGCAAAAGATGGGGGCCGAAGTTATATCTGGGGATGATTTTATTCAGGTAAGTCCACCTGTTCATTGGGCAACACCTGCTGAAGGTATTGATACCTATGATGATCACAGAATGGCTATGTGTTTTTCTTTGGCAACATTCGGACCACTCAAAGTACGCATTAATGAACCTAATTGTGTTGCTAAAACTTTCCCGGAGTATTTCAAAGAATTTGCGTTAATTACCCATTAATTGGGTGGTAAAAGAGTATTTTTTCTCCCAGATAGGGTTTTAATCGTTTCACATTAAGAAATAATTAATCTATTAATTAAGCAATTATTTATAGCTAAAAGTTAAAAAACTAAAAAATGACGACTATTTCCACCCAATCTGTCCCCGTTATCGCTATTGATGGACCTACTGCCTCAGGTAAGGGTACGGTTGCTCAGAGGGTGGCAGAGGCTTTGGGATTTCATTATTTGGATAGTGGTGCTTTGTACCGTTTGGTGGGTTTGGCTAGCTTTAAAGCAGGGGTAAGCACTGATTCTGAGCTAGATTTAATTCCAATTACTGAAAAATTAAATGTTATTTTTCAAGGAGATAGGGTTTTTTTGGCGGACGAGGATGTTACTGATGTGATTCGCCAAGAAGCGATGGGGAAGCGCGCTTCAGAGGTCGCAGTTCATCCGGGAGTTAGGGCTGCCTTAGTTGCTAGACAACAGGCTTTTCGTCAAGCTCCTGGTCTGGTTGCTGATGGCCGAGATATGGCGAGCGTTATTTTCCAAGATGCCATCACTAAAGTATTTTTAACCGCTAGTGTTGAGGCTAGGGCTGAGAGACGCTATAAACAATTGATAGCTAAGGGGTTTTCTGCTAATATGAGCGTCCTTTTGCAGGATTTACGTGATCGGGATGCGCGCGATGCTAATCGCAGCACTTCGCCACTAAAAGCTGTAGAAGGGGCTCATCATCTTGACACCACGTCCATGACGATTGAAGAGGCGGTGAACCAAGTTCTTGCTTGGTATAGGGCTAGTTAAGTTTTATATCAGCGGGAAAAATAAAGCGCTAACGCTTGCAACGCGAGTGTTGGTATTTTTAACCTAACCCGTCGGTTTCTTTTCTGACGGCTATATAGTGAAAACACATGTCTGAATCTTTTGCAGCTCTATTTGAAGAATCCCTAGCCCGCTCGAACATGAAGGCTGGTCAAGTTATTTCCGCTGAAGTTGTTCGTATCGATCACAACTTCGTAGTGGTTAATGCCGGTTTGAAATCTGAAGCTTTCATCTCAGTTGAGGAATTCCTTAACGATCAAGGTGAAATTGAAGTTCAACCAGGCGATTTCGTTTCTGTTGCGATTGACGCATTAGAAAACGGTTACGGTGACACAGTGTTGTCTCGTGACAAAGCTAAGCGTTTAGCATCTTGGTTGAACCTAGAAAAAGCTCTTGAGCAAGGTGAGCTTGTAACTGGTGCCGTAACTGGCAAGGTTAAGGGTGGTTTGACAGTGATGGTGAACGGTATCCGTGCTTTCTTGCCGGGATCTTTGTTGGATACGCGTCCTATTAAGGACACATCTCCATACGAAGGCAAGACTATGGAGTTCAAGGTTATCAAGCTTGACCGTAAACGCAACAACGTTGTGTTATCGCGTCGTGCTGTTGTTGAGGCTAGCCAAGGCGAAGAGCGCGCTAAGCTTCTTTCAAATCTTAAAGAAGGTACTGTTGTTCAAGGTATCGTTAAAAACATCACTGACTACGGCGCGTTCGTGGATCTTGGTGGTGTGGATGGCTTGTTGCACATTACGGACTTGGCATGGCGTCGTGTTCGTCACCCAAGCGAAATGTTGACTGTTGGTCAAGAAGTAACAGCTAAGATTCTTAAGTACGATCAAGATAAGAATCGTGTTTCTTTGGGTATCAAGCAATTGGGCGACGATCCATGGGTTGGTATCGCACGTCGTTACCCACCAAACACACGTTTATTCGGTAAGGTAACTAACTTAACTGATTACGGTTCATTCGTTGAGATCGAAACAGGTATCGAAGGTTTGGTACACGTTTCTGAAATGGACTGGACAAACAAGAACGTTGCTCCAAGCAAAGTAGTTCAGTTGGGTATGGAAGTTGAAGTAATGGTTCTAGACATTGATGAAGACAAGCGTCGTATTAGCTTGGGCATGAAGCAATGTAAGCCAAACCCATGGGATGAGTTTGCACGTGCACACCAAAAAGGTGAGAAGTTAAGCGGTGCAATCAAGTCTATTACTGACTTTGGCGTGTTCATTGGTTTGCCTGGTGGTATCGACGGTTTGGTTCACTTGTCTGATTTGTCATGGCAAGAAACTGGCGAAGAAGCTGTTCGCAAATACAAAAAAGGTGACGAAGTTGAAACAGTTGTTTTGGCTATCGACGTTGAAAAAGAGCGCATTTCTCTTGGTATCAAACAGTTGTCTGGTGACCCATTCAACAACTACACATCTACTAGCGACAAGGGCAGCATCGTTGACGGTACAGTGAAGAGTGTTGATGCTAAAGGCGCTGTGATTCAGTTGGCTGATGAAGTTGAAGGCTATTTGCGCGCTTCTGAAATTTCAACTGACCGCGTTGAAGATGCTCGTAACTTGTTAAAAGAAGGTGACGCCGTTAATGCGATGATCATCAATATTGACCGCAAGTCACGCAACATCAACTTGTCTATCAAGGCTAAAGATAGCGCCGATCAGCAACAAGCTATTAGCAAGTTGCAGAACGAAGCTAGTGCAGGCACTACGAATTTAGGTGCATTGCTTAAAGCTAAGTTGGACAACCAAGGTAATTAATACTTGGTGTAATGTATGGGGAAATCCTCACCCATGAGGGTGGGGATTTTCAAATTGGACAAATAAGAATATTGTTGAGTTATGGACGATTTAGAACGCAGTGATTCATCGACGATCACACGATCAGAATTGGTAGAGCGTTTAGCTCAGGCGTTTCCGCAGCTATTGCCGCGAGATGTGGAGTTGGCCGTTAAAACATTGCTTGACACTATGTCGCAGGCATTGGCCGATGGCAAGCGTATCGAATTACGTGGTTTCGGTAGCTTTGTTATGCATCATCGCCCACCTCGCCAAGGACGTAATCCAAAGTCTGGTGAAAAAGTGATGGTTCCAGAAAAACATGTGCCGCACTTTAAGCCTGGCAAAGAGTTAAGAGAGCGAGTAGATTTTCCAAAGAAGGATGAATCTGCAGAATGACAGCGTTTCTAAATGCCGCACTTAAAGTATTGCGGATTGTTGGACGATTCATTATTTTTATTCTTTTAGTCTTGTTGGCTTTAAGTAATACCCAAGAAATTCATTTTCAATTGCTCCCCGGTCTAAGTTGGGAGTTACCTCTTATTTTTGTTTTATTCATAGCCTTTGTTTTAGGCATTTTGCTTACTTTATTAAGTGGCGTTTCTATTCGTCGCTTAAAACAGCCACGTTAAATAATCGTGTTACAGATTGAACCTTGGTGGTTGTTCGCGCTGCTAGTTACCTTTGCATTAGGTTGGGTTGGCGCGCGTTGGGATATGCGTTTAGAAAAACGCGAAAATGAGATTGAGCGTTTGGCTCAACAAAAATCCACTTTTAAAGGTTTGAATCTGCTATTAAATGAGGAGCCTGATAAAGCAATTGATGCTTTAGTGCAGATTGCTCAATTGGATCCTGAAACAACAGAATTACACTTTGCACTAGGCAGTTTATTTAGACGCCGAGGTGAAACAGAACGCGCGATTCGTGTGCATCAACATTTGGCTAATCGCGATGATTTGCCTTCTAGACATCGGGATCATGCCGCCTACGAGTTAGGCCGAGATTTTTTAAGAGCCGGTCTATTGGATCGAGCCGAGACATCATTGCATCGGGTTAGTGCGGCCAGTAAATATGGTATTCCTGCAAAAGAAAGTCTTTTGGAGATGTATCAGGTTGAAAAAGATTGGACAAAGGCCATTATCGCCTGTCAGGAATTGGGTGAGTTGCAAGGGAAGCCGCGTTACAAAGAGTTGGCGCACTTTCATTGTGAGCTAGCTGAAGAGGCCTTGCGTCTTAAAAACCCGGAACTGGTGGCAGAGCATCTTAATTTCGCTATGGAGGCCGTGCCCAATCATCCGCGAGCAACTATTTTGAGAGGTGATTTATTGGTATCTCAAAATCAGTTATCCGAGGCAGTAAAAGTTTGGTCTTATATCTATCAACATCATGTCGCGTATTTGCCATTGGTTGCGGATCGCTGGATGAAAGTTCATCAGGTCTTAGGGAAGACGGATGAGGCTTTGCAAGTGTTAATTGATGCTTTGCAAACCCAGGCTAGCGGGGAATTATTAGATATCACTTTTAGACATGTCTTGGCTTTGCGTGGCAATGAGGCTGCAGAAGCGCTGATGACTGATGTGATGCAACATACGCCTAGTTTGAGTGCTATGGCGTTAAGATCACAAGCTAGATTGAGTTTGGCTGAGGTTGCTGGAGATAAAGAGAAGCAGCTAGACATTAAGGCATCTTTGGGGCTTTTGAAGCAACGCACGAATAGTTTGGCTCGGTATACCTGTGGTAATTGTGGTTTTAGAGCAAGACGTTTTTATTGGCAGTGCCCAGGTTGTAATGCTTGGGAATCGTATTCTCCAAGACGTGGTGAGGGTGCCGCGCCATCTGGCCCATCAATGTAATTAAATATTTGATACCAAAAAATTAACGAAAATAATGACCATGGATATTAAATTAACAACATCGGATATTGAGAAGTTTCGACAGGCTCGCGTTTTAGTCGTTGGCGATGTTATGTTGGATCGATATTGGTTTGGTGATACGGAAAGAATTTCTCCTGAAGCCCCCGTGCCAGTTGTTTTGGTTGGTAAGAATGATGAGCGCTTAGGTGGCGCTGCTAACGTTGCGCGCAATGCCGCTAGTATTGGTGCGAAGATCTCTATCTTGGGTGTGGTTGGTGATGATGAGCCTGGGCGTCGTATTGAAGAATTACTGGGAAACCAGGGAGTGACTAGTTATTTGCAGCGCGATGCGAGTGCTCCGACAACCGTAAAGTTGCGCGTGGTGGCGAGGCAACAACAGTTAATTAGACTTGATTTCGAACAGGCTCCAACGCATGAAGCGTTATTAAATAAGTTGGAGCAATTTCAAGCTTTGTTACCAGAGGTGGATGCTGTCGTTTTTTCTGATTACGGTAAAGGTGGTTTAACCCATGTAACCAAGATGATTGAAGCTGCCAGAGCTGCAGGTAAGGTTGTCTTAGTTGATCCCAAAGGGGATGATTACTCTAAGTACAAAGGTGCATCCATTATTACCCCGAATCGTTCTGAGTTAAGGCAGGTTGTAGGTCGTTGGAAAGATGAGGCTGACCTTTTCCAGAAAGCTCAGGCGCTTAGAGTAGAGTTGGGTTTAGAGGCTCTGTTATTAACACGCTCGGAAGAGGGTATGAGTCTTTTTACAGAGTCAGGTGTTGAGCACGTTACGGCTCAAGCCCGTGAAGTTTTTGATGTGTCTGGTGCTGGTGATACAGTAATTGCATCTATGGCAGTTGCTCTAGCAGCTAAATGGCCACCAGCACAAGCAATGAAGTTGGCTAATAAAGCCGGCGGCATTGTCGTGGGTAAGTTGGGTACAGCAACCGTATCTTTAGAGGAATTGCAATGACATATATCGTGACTGGCGCAGCTGGTTTTATTGGATCAAATCTAGTTGAAGCGTTAAATAAACGCGGCATTAAGGACGTCATTGCTGTTGATGAGTTAAAGCCTGCTGATAAATATCGCAATCTTGCCGATTTGGAAATTGCTGATTACTTAGATAAGTCAGAGTTTATTGAAGCTTTTGCTAAAGGAAAGTTTGGCAAGGTGGAGGCGATTTTCCATGAGGGTGCTTGCTCTGACACGATGGAAACCGATGGTAAATACATGATGGCGAATAATTATCGCTATTCAATTGAATTGTTAGACATTTGTACAGAACAAAAGGTGCCATATCTTTACGCCTCTTCAGCTGCTACTTATGGTGGTTCTGATGTATTTAAAGAGAGTCGTGAATTTGAAAAGCCATTGAATGTTTATGGTTACTCAAAATTTTTATTTGATCAGGTAGTTCGCCAGCGTTTCTTGCAAAAGAAAACCACTGCTCAAGTAGTGGGTTTTAGATACTTTAACGTTTATGGCCCAAGAGAGTCTCATAAAGGTCGTATGGCGTCTGTGGCATTTCATCACTACCATCAGTTCTTGGAAACTCAAGCCGTGAAGTTGTTTGGTGAGTATGGTGGTTATGCTCCTGGTGAACAAAAGCGAGACTTTGTTTCAGTGGAAGATGTGGTGAAAGTAAATTTATTCTTCCAAGATCACCCTGAGAAAAGCGGTATTTTTAATTTAGGAACTGGCCGAGCTCAGCCGTTTAATGATGTGGCGCGTTCAGTCATTAATAGTCTTCGCTCTATTGAAGGGGAAAGTGAGCTACCTTTGTCGGAATTGGTAGATGAGCGCTTGATTGAGTATGTGGCTTTCCCTGAAGCATTGCGTGGCAAATATCAATCATTTACACAGGCTGATTTGACTCATTTGAGAGCTGCTGGTTATCAAGATGATTTCTTGACTGTTGAACAAGGTGTTAAGAAATACATGACTTGGTTGTCAGAAAATTCAGATTTTCTTGCCCAACCTTTGTAAGCATCTTTAGTTCAGTCAACCTACAGACTGCTACTTCGTTCTAGAAAAGCTTCATCAGTCGATGGAGCTTTTTCTTTTGGAGGAGTTTGTATGTTATTTAAAAATACGAGTGTCTTAAAGGTTGCCGGTTTAGCCTTAAGTGGGTTGTTGAGCTGGTTTTTATTAAGCGGAAGTGCCCATGCAGCCGTTGAAGTTAATTCTGCAGATCAAGCGGCTTTAGAGTCAGTTAGAGGTCTAGGGCCGTCTAAAGCTAAGGCGATTTTGGCGGAAAGGAAAAAGAATGGTCCTTTCAAAGATGCGGCAGATTTGCATGGAAGAGTGAAGGGTATCGGTGAAAAAACAGTGGAGCGGTTGATGGGTAACGGCTTGCTGGTTAATGGCAAGTCAACCGCTGCTGCGGGGTCCTCTAAAAAAGTCAAAGCGGCTGATAAAGGTTTTGAGAAGACAGATGGCCCAGTTAAACAAGTTAGGCAACGAAAGGCCAAAGAAGAGAAAAAAGAATAAAAAGAGCAAACCTATTTTTTAAGTTGATTTAATTAAAAAATTAGGCATATGGATACAATCAACTTATATTAAGATTGAACACATATGCCTAACCTAACATCTAAGACAACACCTAACTATCCCACCATTGCTCAAACTGTTGGCCATACGCCATTAGTTCGTTTGCAGCGTATCCCAGGCCCTGAAAATGCTGCTAGAAATAACATTATCTTGGGGAAGTTGGAGGGGAATAACCCAGCGGGTTCCGTAAAAGATCGGCCTGCTTTATCTATGTTCTTGCGCGCTGAGGAGCGTGGCGATATTAAGCCTGGTGATACATTGATTGAGGCAACCAGTGGTAATACGGGGATTGCTTTAGCCATGGTGGCAGCTATTTTGGGTTACAAGATTATTCTAGTGATGCCTGAAAATCAGAGTATTGAGCGTCGCCAAAGTATGGCAGCTTATGGTGCTGAATTAGTATTGACCCCATCAACAGGCGGTATGGAATATGCCAGAGACTATGCTGAGCAATTACAGCGAGAAGGCAAGGGTAAGATTCTGGATCAGTTCTCCAATAAAGATAATCCTTTAGCGCATATTGAATCGACTGGTCCTGAGATTTGGCAAGATACACATGGTCAAGTGACGCATTTTGTTTCTGCGATGGGTACAACAGGAACAATTACGGGTGTCTCTATCTATCTAAAAGAGCAAAATCCAAATATTCAAATTATTGGCGCGCAACCAGAAGAAGGTTCGCAGATTCCGGGTATTCGTAAATGGTCTCCAGAGTACATCCCTAAGATTTACGCTGACGCCAAAGTTGATCGAATTGAGTATGTAAGTCAGGCGGCTGCGGAAGATATGACTAGACGTTTGGCTAGGGAAGAAGGTATTTTTTGTGGTATTTCTGCTGCTGGTGCATTAGTTGTGGCTTTGCGTATTGCCGAGCGTGTTGAGAATGCGACGATTGTGTTTATCGTGTGTGATAGAGGCGATCGTTATTTATCAACGGGCGTTTTTCCTGCTTAAGTGACGCTGAAATAAATAATTAATTATTTTGATTGGCTTGACTAATATTTTTTGATTTTTTGGCAGAAGCCTTCTTAGAAGGCTTCTTTGTTTTTTTGACGGACTTTTTTGCAATGGTAGTCTCCGATAAAGGCGTGCCTCTTAATGCATCCGCAAATTCTGCAACTGACTGAGCGTAAAAAAAGCTACGGTTGTAATCGCAAATAGCAATAAAGTTTCGTAGGCCAATGACATATTGAACTTCTGTTTCACCATTGCTGGCGGGGCTTGGTAAATCAACCACTAAGCTTGGTGTTGACTCTGGCAATGTTGAAGATTCAATTATTTTTTCTTTTATTAACTGCCCTAGCTGCAATTTTGCTTTGGGTTCGCCATCGGCCAATTTTTGAGCAATTGCTGATGCCTCGTTACCCATTGTCATTTTTAAATAAACCGGCTCATCTTTTACCCAGCCATGCATCTTTAAAAAATTGCCGACACTGGCAATGGCATCTTCAGGGGAGTTGCGTAAGTCAATCTTGCCATCTTTGTCTCCATCAATGCCAAATTTTCTGATGCTACTTGGCATGAATTGGGGTAATCCAATCGCGCCTGCATAAGATCCTGTTTGGTTTAAGCAACTCTTAAATAATTTGGACTTTGGGTTTTCCTGCCAACACAACAAAATTAAATCTTCTAGCTGATTTTTAAATAAGGTTTCACGACTCGCTCTATTAGGTGTGTTTGGGTATTGGAATCCTAATGTGATGAGTGTGTCTTTGGTCGAAAAGGTTCCCATCTGTTTGCCATAGATGGTTTCAACACCAATAATGGCTACGATAATTTCTGGTGGGACACCTGTTTGTTGTGAAACTTCTTTGATAAACGATTGATGCTTCGCCCAGAATTGCTGCCCCGCAGCAAGTCTTTTTGGTTCAACAAATCGACTGCGATAAACCTTCCAGTTTTTTTGAAATCCTGGTGGAGGTGGCAAGACGAGTTTTCTGATGGATGGGATGCTCTTGGCGTCCTCAAAGGCTAGGTTCAGTTCAGCTAAAGGTATTTGATGGTCTTTACTTATTTTTTCTAAGAATGGCTTAAGGGCATCGGGTTTTTGTTCGCTGATCTGAAGATCTTCTGTGGGGGTGTTGCTAATGGAAATATCTTTTGCTGAGTTACTTGGAAGCGATGAGCAACCGGATAGAACAAATATAAAGAGTAGGGCGCTTAAGCTTAATTTAGCTTGGAAAGTGGCGCTTAAATGGGTTATGGTCTTATTTAGCAATTGTGGAAGTAGAACTTAAATTGGGATTTAATGGATGTTCAAGTAATTAGTGTGTAATTTTATAAATGAATAATGAACTAGATAAACCAATTATTCCATTGAATCATTCAGATTGATATGAGTACTGCCTACATAAGTCATCCAGATTGTTTGCGCCATGAAATGGGGCGGCATCATCCTGAATGTCCGCAGCGTTTGCAGGCGATTGAAGATCAATTAATTCTGAGTCGGATTGATTGTTATTTGACGCGCATTGATCCGCCTTTAGCAACGGAAGAACAGCTGGCATTGGTCCACACTCAGGATCATATTGATTTCATCAAATCTCATGCTCCTGAATCTGGGTATTACTCGATTGATGGCGATACAACGATGAACGCGCATACTTGGCAGGCTGCTTTACGTTCCGCCGGAGGTGCTATTGCAGCAGTTGATGCCGTGATGAGCGGTGAAGTAAAAAATGCTTTTACTTGTTTGAGACCCCCGGGGCATCATGCTGAGCCACATCTAGCGATGGGTTTTTGTTTCTTTAATAATATTGCGATTGCTGCAAAACATGCTTTAGAGAAGCATGGTGTAGAGCGAGTCGCCATCATTGATTTTGATGTTCACCATGGCAATGGTACGGAGGCCGCATTTAAAAACGACCCGCGTGTTTTGATGTGCAGTTATTTTCAGCATCCTTTTTATCCTTATTCTGGGGCGGATGTTGATTTGCCTAATATGGTTAATGTGCCATTGCCTGCTTATACGGATGGTGTCGCTGTTAGAGAGGTGGTTGAGTTAGCTTGGTTACCTCGTTTAAGAGAATTTAAGCCACAACTTATTTTGATTTCTGCGGGTTTTGATGCCCACAGGGAAGATGATATGGGGCAAATGGCCTTGGTCGAGGCAGATTATGCATGGATCACTCGTCAACTTATGACAGTTGCCAATGAAACCGCTCAGGGACGTATTGTGAGTTGTCTAGAGGGTGGTTACAGCCTATCTGCACTAGCTAGAAGTGTTGTTGCTCATTTGAAAGAATTAGCCGATCTATAACTAAAGGTTCGGTTTTATAAGGGGAATCCCTAAAAATGGTTCGAAGCCAGTCCAGATGGTGATACTGTTTGAAGTTTCGAGCAATTGTGATTGTTTTATTTAAAGGCGGAGTGTATTGAGTATGTCTAATATTTATGAGCATGGCTTAGATAAGAATGCCGCAAATTTTTCTCCTATTACCCCTATTAGTTTTATTGAACGGGCTGCCAAAATTTATCCTAATAAGGTAGCCGTGGTTCATGGTGGTTTAAGAAGAACTTGGTCCGAAACTTATGCAAGAACAAGGCAATTAGCGAGTGCTTTGATTAAGGCAGGTGTTGGTGTTGGTGATACGGTCGCTGTGATGTTGCCTAATACACCTCCTATGGTCGAAGCTCATTTTGGAGTGCCAATGGTCGGAGCGGTGCTTAACTCTTTGAACACCCGTTTAGATCCTGAAGCCATTGCGTTTATGTTGAATCACGGTGAAGCAAAGGTCGTGATTGTCGACCCTGAATTTAGTGGCGTGATGAAGAAAGCTTTGGCTATGGCGAAAGCTGAGTCACCAAGAGATATTTTGGTGATTGATGTGATTGATAAAGAATATGAAGGTGCTAGCGAAAAATTAGGTTCGGTTGATTACGATACATTTATCGCAGGCGGTGACCCTAATCATGCTTGGCGGATGCCGAAAGACGAGTGGGAGTCCATTTGCCTTAACTACACATCTGGTACAACGGGTAATCCTAAAGGGGTGGTGTATCACCACCGTGGTGCTGCAATTAATGCTGTTTCTAATATTCTCGAGTGGGATATGCCCAAGCATCCAGTCTATCTTTGGACGCTCCCCATGTTCCATTGCAATGGTTGGTGTTTCCCGTGGACAGTGGCAGCTAGAGCTGGTGTCAACGTTTGTTTAAGAAGGGTGGATGCCAAGTCTATTTTTGAAGCAATGAAAACCCATGGTGTCACGCATTATTGTGCTGCGCCGATTGTGCATGGTTTATTGGTGAATGCATCTGAGGAATTAAAAGCAGGTGTGCCAACAGGTGTGAAAGGTATGGTGGCTGGTGCAGCACCTCCAGCAGCCATGATTGAGGGTATGGAAAAAATGGGCTTTGACCTAACCCATGTGTATGGTTTGACTGAGGTTTATGGTCCTGCAGCCGTTTGCGTCAAGCATGATGAATGGAAAGACATTGATATTGGTGAGCGTGCTAGATTGAATGCTCGTCAAGGTGTGCGTTATCACATGCAAGAAGCTGTAACCGTGATGGATCCTGAGACTATGCAACCGGTACCGGCCGATGGTGAGACCATGGGGGAAATCATGTTCCGTGGCAATATCACTATGAAGGGGTATCTTAAAAATCCTAAGGCGACCCAAGAAGCCTTCGAGGGTGGTTGGTTCCACTCTGGGGATTTGGCGGTGATGTACCCGGATGGTTACGTCAAAATTAAAGACCGTAGTAAAGACATCATTATTTCTGGTGGTGAAAATATTTCTTCAATTGAAGTGGAGGATGTTTTGTATCGTCACCCTGCAGTTTTAGCAGCGGCAGTGGTTGCAAAACCGGATGCTAAATGGGGTGAGACACCTTGCGCATTTTTAGAGGTTAAGCCTGATGCCAATGTCACAGCAGAAGATATCGTTGCTCACTGTAAGAAGCATTTAGCTGGATTTAAGATTCCGAGAGCTGTTGTTTTTGGTGAATTACCTAAAACCTCCACGGGCAAAATCCAGAAGTTTGAATTGCGTAAAAAAGCTGGGTCTGCAACCGCTATCGACGTATAAAATAAAGCATAGTGCGTTTTTATTGGACTCAACCCTAAAAGAGCCCCAATAGGACGCACAATGTCGTGTTGGCGATAGTTTGCACCCTAAAACGGTGTCAGCATCTCTCTCATTCGTGAATTCTTATAAATAGGCAAACAGTATGAAAATTTTGGTCGCTGTTAAACGAGTGGTCGACTACAACGTGAAAGTGCGCGTGAAGTCTGATAACTCAGGTATTGATACTGCTAACGTAAAAATGAGCATGAACCCTTTTGATGAAATCGCTGTTGAGGAAGCGGTTCGTCTTAAAGAGGCTGGTATCGCTACAGAGGTTGTTGCTGTTTCTTGTGGTGTGGCGCAAAGCCAAGAAACTCTGAGAACAGCGATGGCAATTGGGGCGGACAGAGGTGTTTTGGTTGAGACTGATGTTGAATTGCAACCTTTAGCCGTGGCAAAAATTCTAAAAGCTTTGGTAGATAAAGAGCAGCCGCAATTAATCATATTAGGCAAGCAGGCGATTGACGATGACAGCAATCAAACAGGGCAGATGTTGGCTGCTTTATTGAATTTGCCGCAAGCAACTTTTGCCTCAAAAGTACAGGTGGCTGACGGTAAGGCTACGGTTACTCGTGAAGTAGATGGTGGCTTAGAGACTTTGGCCTTGGCATTGCCAGCGGTGGTAACAACAGATTTGCGTTTGAACGAACCGCGTTATGTCACTTTGCCTAACATCATGAAGGCAAAGAAAAAACCATTAGAGACTATTAAGCCTGATGATTTGGGCGTTGATGTTGCACCTCGTATTAAAACAATCAAAGTTGAAGAGCCTCCTAAGCGTAGCGCTGGTGTGATGGTGGCTGATGTTAAGGCTTTGGTAGAAAAACTAAAAAATGAAGCGAAGGTGATCTAAATGACTTCACTCGTAATTGCAGAACACGATAATCAATCTTTAAAGGCCACGACATTAAATGCGGTAACCGCTGCGTTAGCTTGTGGTGGCGATGTGCATGTATTAGTGGCTGGCCATCAAGCCAGTGGTGCAGCGACTGCGGCAGCACAAGTGGCTGGTGTGGCTAAAGTCATTCATGTAGATGCTGCCCACTTGGAGCATCAGTTAGGTGAAAATCTAGCGGAGCAAGTTCTTGCTCTTGCAGGTAACTACAGCCATATCTTGGCGCCTGCAACGGCCATTGGTAAAAATGTGTTGCCTCGTGTGGCGGCTAAATTAGATGTGGCGCAAGTATCGGATATTACAAAAGTAATTTCAGCAGATACTTTTGAGCGCCCTATCTATGCAGGTAATGCGGTAGCAACCGTGCAAGCAACGGACGCTACTAAAGTGATTACTGTGCGTACAACAGGTTTTGATGCGGCTGCATCTACTGGTGGATCTGCAGCGGTTGAAACAGTTGCTGCTGTGTCTGATAGTGGTAAAGCCAGTTTTGTCAGCAAAGAAGTTAGTCATTCAGACCGTCCAGAACTTACTGCCGCAAAAATTATTGTTTCAGGTGGTCGCGGATTGGGTTCTGGTGAGCAGTTCCATGCTGTGATGGAGCCTTTAGCTGATAAGTTGGGTGCTGCTTTAGGTGCCTCACGCGCAGCTGTGGATGCGGGTTTTGTACCTAATGATTACCAAGTTGGTCAAACAGGAAAAATTGTCGCGCCTCAGTTATATGTGGCAGTTGGTATTTCTGGTGCGATTCAGCATTTGGCCGGTATGAAAGATTCAAAAGTGATTGTTGCAATCAATAAAGATCCTGAGGCGCCAATTTTTGGTGTTGCGGATTACGGTTTGGTCGCTGATTTATTTACAGCTGTACCAGAATTAATTGCGGAATTAGGATAATTTAGGAAAACACCATGAGCTATAGCGCACCAGTTAAAGAAATGTTATTTGTGATGCAAGACATCGCAGATATTGATAAGGTTGCTTCTATCCCAGGTTTTGAGGACTATGGTTACGATACGGCTGCTGCTGTGTTGGATGAGTCTGCAAAATTTTGTAATGAAGTGATTGCGCCTTTGAATTGGGATGGCGATGTTAAGCCTAGCTCATGGAAAGACGGCGTAGTAACAACAACACCAGGCTTTAAAGAAGCATTTAAACAATTTGCTGAAGGTGGTTGGCAGGGTGTGATTCATCCAGGTGAGTATGGTGGTCAAGGTTTCCCTAAAGTCATTGCAACTGCTTGTACTGAAATGTTGAATGCTGCCAATATGTCTTTTGCGCTTTGCCCTATGTTGACTGATGGTGCGATTGAGGCTCTATTAACTGCTGCTAGTGATGAGCTAAAAGATCGTTACATTCCGAAGATGGTGACAGGTGAGTGGACGGGTACGATGAACTTAACTGAACCTCAGGCAGGTTCAGATTTGGCTGCAGTTCGTACAAAAGCCGAGCCTCAAGGTGATGGCACTTATAAAGTGTTTGGCACCAAAATCTTCATCACTTATGGTGAGCATGATATGGCTGAGAACATTGTGCATTTGGTTCTCGCTCGTTGTCCTGGTGCCCCTGAGGGTGTGAAAGGTATCTCATTGTTTGTGGTGCCTAAGTTCATGGTGAATGCTGATGGATCTTTAGGTGCGCGTAATGATGCGCATTGCGTATCCATTGAACATAAATTGGGTATCAAGGCTAGTCCAACAGCAGTACTTCAGTTTGGTGATCATGGCGGTGCGATTGGTTATTTGGTAGGTGAAGAAAATCGTGGTCTTGAGTACATGTTCATCATGATGAACGCTGCGCGTTTTGCAGTGGGTATGCAGGGCGTGGCGATTGCTGATCGTGCATATCAAAAAGCAGTCCAGTACGCTAAAGATCGCACGCAGTCCAAAGACTTGGCTGGTTCAGCAGAGCCAGTAGCGATTATTCACCATCCAGATGTGAAACGTATGTTGATGACCATGCGTGCTTATACGGAAGGCGCTCGTGCCATGGCTTATATGGCTGCAGCGTTGAGTGATGAAGCGCATCATGGACAAGATGAAGCATCTCGTCAACAAAGTTTGGCTTTCTATGAATACATGGTGCCACTTGTTAAGGGTTTTTCAACCGAGATGTCTGTTGAGGTCGCTAGTTTAGGTGTGCAAGTGCATGGTGGTATGGGTTTCATTGAAGAAACAGGTGCGGCTCAGTTCTATCGTGATGCACGCATTCTGCCTATTTACGAAGGTACAACAGCAATTCAAGCGAATGACTTGGTGGGGCGTAAAACTTACCGTGATGGCGGTAAAGTAGCTAAATCAATCGCTGCTTTGATTAAACAAACAGAAGCCGAGTTAAATAACAGCGGTACACCAGCAGCTAAAGCTATGTTGAAGCATTTATCTGTTGCGAGAGCTTCTTTTGAAACTGTTGTTGATTATGTTGTGGCTAATTTCAAGTCTGACATTAAAGGTGTTTTCGCGGGTAGCGTTGCCTACCTTCGTTTAGCTGGTTTATTGATGAGTGGTTGGCAAATGGCTAGAGCTTTGTTGGCGGCTGAAGCGAAGTTGGATTCAGATAAAGAGTTTTTCTCCGCAAAGGTGGCGACTGCTCGCTTCCATGCTGAGTATTTGTTAAGCCAAGTTCCTGGAATCGCAACATCGATTCTTGAAGGTGGTGCAACAGTCAATGCTCTAAGCGCTGAGCAGTTCTAACAAAATATTTGATATCGTAAAAAAGGGTGAACTTAGTTCACCCTTTTTTGTTGAGAGATTGTTGAGGAGTTATGGGGAGCTATGAGAAATTGAGAAAAATTATTGGGATATTTTTCTAGCCGCCTCTATTTGACTAATGAAATGTTGCTCAAAAGCGATCGCAAGACCTGACATCATGACGGCTGCACCGATCATCAAAGAAACAATCACGCACAAAATAACCAACCATCCGGATTCATTTTTTTGTTTGGATTGGCTATTGAATTGAGCATCCCATTTTTCATCAGGGCGTAGGCCAAATGTGATGGTGGTTAACCAGCTTGCTTCTAGTGAAATAAACCCAGCGGTTGCCAAGATCCATCCTAGCGCTGATGACATCTCGCTAGCTCCTAAAAGCTTCCAACCTAGAATTCCGGCAAATAAGCCAATCATCTGTAGCCACGCCCAAATATTACCTAGGCCTTTTAAGTAAAAAATATTGAGCCCGCTTCCCGGGAATAGTAAACCTAGTGAGCAAAAGATGAGTTTGTTTTTATGCATGAGGCTATTGTATTGGGTTGATTTAAATTGGGTCGAGGCTTATTTATTTTTAAGCGCAAAGCTTAGAACTTCACCATCTCTTGTCATCATGAGTAAGCGATCGCCGTCGCGAACTAAGGTTCTGTAGTCGCTGATATAGCTTAAAAATTTGAATTCTAATTCGCTGATATAGGGGGCACAGGCTTTGCGTGTGCTGGCTACCTTATCAATCAAAATGCCGCGTTCATCTGCGGTGATCTCGGCTGTATAGAGATTGCAACCCGCGTTGCCACTGACTTTTTTACCATCTGGTGAAATAGCTAAGGTCATAGGTATTTCATAAGAGCTCTGGGGAATCTTTCTTAAGCGTGTTTTATGGTCGCTAGGGCTGGTGTAGTGCCAGCGGATAAGTTCCCATTGGCTATCAACCAACTCGTGGATTGGGGGGCTGCTAACGGCCCCGCAATTGGGCATAACCTGGGCGCAACCTGTTAAGGTGACCGCTAATACAAGATTGAGCCTATAAAATAGGCTTGGAAGTTGGTTTTTGGTCATCGAATCCCTAATTTTTTAGCTTTCGTTTCATTTCTGCGATAGAATACGGGGTTTATTAAAGCATTGTAAGGAACTCACATGGTCGTCATTCGACTCGCACGCGGCGGTTCAAAAAATCGTCCTTTCTTCAGCATCGTTGCTACAGACAAACGCAACCGTCGTGACTCGAACTTTATCGAGCGCCTTGGTTATTACAATCCTAGCGCAGTAGAAACAGAACAAGGTTTCCGTATTGCTCAAGATCGTTTGACATACTGGCAAGGTGTTGGCGCACAATTATCGCCAACAGTAGCACGTTTACTTAAAACTGCTCCTAAGGCCTAATAGGCTTTGATGGCTTTAAGCCATCATACGGTAGGTCAATCTTAATCATTTGGAGGCTCGCATGAGTCAAACCGTGAGTCCTCCTGTTGATTTAGTCTTGGTTGGGCATGTGCTCGATGCCCAGGGAATTAGGGGTTTAATCAAGGTTAAACCTTATTCTAAAGAGCCTCTAGCGTTATTTTCTGCACCTATCATTTGGTTAGTGAAGCCATCTGCCTCACTGGATCTGTCACGTCCTTTTTCGGTAAAGACATCGAAGGAGCATAGTGGCCAGGTGCTTTTAGGCTTGGATGGGGTATCGGACCGGGATCAGGCTCTAGTATTAAAAGGATCGGCTATTTACGTTAGTCGGGCGGATTTCCCAAGTCAGGCTGACGATGACAGTTTTTATTGGGTTGATTTAATTGGGTTGCCAGTTACAAACCTCCAAGGGGAGGCTTTGGGGGTTGTTTCTGATTTAATGGATAACGGTGCTCAATCAATCCTTTGCGTTAAGTCTGCTGATGCTAAATCAGACAAGGGTGAGCAATTAATCCCTTTTATTAAAACTGTTATTCAGTCTGTAACTGTTGATAAAAGCTGTGAAAAATATGGCATCGTCGTTGATTGGCAGTTAGACTGGTAAAAAAACCACTTTCAATTCTGAAAATATATGCGTTTTGACGTCGTCACCATCTTTCCTGAAATGTTTTCTGCTTTGAGCTCTTGGGGAGTGACGGGTAGGGCTTTTGAGAAGGGCTTGGTGAGTCTCAAAACCTGGAATCCTCGTGATTACACCTCGGACGCTCGTAGAACTGTTGATGATCGTGCTTATGGTGGCGGGCCTGGTATGGTGATGATGGCCAAACCTCTTGAAGATACTTTAGATGCAGTAGCTAAAGATCAGGGCGCTAAAAAGGGGCCGGTTATTCTCTTATCTCCTCAGGGGGAGCGATTTAACCAGAAAATGGCTAAAGATATCTACAATTTAGATACAGTTACCTTCATTTGTGGCAGATATGAGGCAGTCGACCAACGTCTAATTGACCGTAGAGTCGATAAAGAGGTTAGTTTGGGGGATTTTGTTCTCTCTGGGGGTGAAATTCCAGCGATGGCTGTCATGGATTCTGTGATACGTCTCATTCCAGGGGCTCTGGGTGATGCTGAATCTGTAGCCCAAGATAGCTTCATGGAGGGTCTTTTAGACTGTTTTCACTACACCCGACCAGAAAATTATGAAAATTTATTGGTTCCGGACGTGCTTTTAGGCGGACATCACGCTAAAATAGCGGATTACCGTCGGAAACAATCTTTGGAGCTGACGTTAAAAAGGCGACCTGATTTAATTGATCAGGCGCGCAAGCAAGGCTTGCTGAGTTCTACCGATGAAGCTTATTTGGCGACATTGGAAAACAAGGCAGGGATTTAAACCGCATCCTCTATCAAGTCCGCAGGTTCTTCCTCGGAATTAAACGTTGGTAAGATGCAAAAGGAGTTGTAATGAATATTATTGAATCAATTGAGCAAGAAGAGATTGCTCGTCTAACTGCTAATAAAGCAGTGCCAACTTTCGCTCCTGGCGATACAGTTGTTGTTAACGTTAACGTTGTTGAAGGTACACGTAAACGTGTGCAGGCTTACGAAGGCGTTGTTATTGCTAAACGCAACCGTGGCTTACACTCAAGCTTCATCGTTCGTAAGATTTCATCTGGCGAAGGTGTTGAGCGTACATTCCAAACTTACTCACCATTGATTGCTAGCATTGAAGTTAAGCGTCGCGGTGATGTGCGTCGTGCTAAGTTGTACTACTTGCGTGACCGTTCAGGTAAGTCAGCACGTATTAAAGAAAAATTACAAGCTCGTACAAAAGAAGCAGTTGCCGAGTAATCGGTTATCTTTAGTTCGCTTGTTAATAAAGGCAGCTTCGGCTGCCTTTATTTTTTCATTCGCGTTATTTGAATGATTTGTTCTGAACTTCTATAAACTAATGCCATGTCATCGGATGATTTAACCCTTCAGCCATCAAGTCTTGAGCAGCGAAAGCCTCGTGTGCCAAGTTTTGATCCACAGGCTATGCCTGTTGTGGCAAGGGATACACACTTGAGTCCTGTAGAGCGGCATTTGTTGTCGATAACGGGAATGCGCCAACGTTTTTTGGAAGATAAAGAGTGGGCTGTTGAATTAACCGACGAGAATCGCTCCGTCTTAGCTGCTAAAAGTGCGATGGCGGCAGGTCGAGGTGGTATGCCAACTCCGGCAGCTGTATTAGTGCCGATGGTGGCTTACGAGGATGAGCTTAAGATTCTCTTAACCAAGCGAACCAGTCATCTTCATGATCATCCTGGTCAAATTAGTTTCCCTGGGGGTAGAACGGATCCTGAAGATGTTTCTCCTGAGCATACTGCTTTGCGTGAAGCTCAAGAGGAAATTGGATTGCCTGAGAGTTATGTGGAAATTTTGGGGCGCTTACCCCATTACTTAACGATTACTGGCTATCAGGTGACGCCTATTGCTGCCTTGGTAAAGCCGGGCTGTGTGTATCAACCTGATCCATTTGAAGTTGATGAGATTTTTGAAGTGCCGATGAGTTTTTTGATGAATCCTCATCACCATGAACGTAGAATGTGGCAAAGTCCTGAAGGTGCGCGACAGTTTTATTCTATGCCTTATGAGAATAAATTTATCTGGGGTGCAACTGCGGGTATGCTACGTAACCTTTATCATTTTTTAAGAGCATGACATTCTTTTCTATTCTTTTCGCGCTCATCGCTGAGCAATATAAACCGGTTGAAAAAGACCACTGGCTCCGACGCTTTCTTGAAAACTGGTTGGACCTCGCCGTTAAAAACGTAGATACAGGATCTGAGGGTAGTGGTCGTTTAGCGTGTCTATTAGCGTTTGCGCCACCAGTAATTGTGGTTTTATTGGTGCATTTTGTTTTGTTAGCGACTCAACCATTATTGGCGTTCGCTTGGAACGTCTTAATTGTTTATCTTTTCTTGGGTTTTAGACAGTTCAGTCATCCATTCACAGCGATTCATGAAGCTTTATTGGAACGTAATTTAGAAGAGGCAAGAAGGGTCTTGGCGGAGTGGCAGGGACCTGGTGTTAATACAGATACGATGACCGAGTCAGAGGTGATTCGTTTAGCACTTGAGCGTGCAATTGTTGGCGCGCATCGTCATGTGTTTGGTGTCATTTTCTGGTTCATGTTGCCATTGGGGCCAGCTGGTGTGGTGTTATACCGTTTAGCCGATATGGCTGCGCAGCGTTGGCCATCACAGGCCAGTCTTTCCTTGGCGCATGCATCAAGCAAATTCTTTTATGTGATTGACTGGTTGCCAACACGTTTAACAGCCATTGGCTTTGCAATTGTTGGTAATTTTGAAGATGCTATTTATGGTTGGCGCTACCATTTAAGTAAATGGGGTAATGAGTTAGAAGCTGTTATTTTGGCTTCAGGCGCGGGTGCTTTAGGTGTGCGTTTAGGCGCTCCTTTGCCAGAGCCTAGCAGCGATGAAGCCTTAAGAATGGCTGAAGCTGGTGAGCCACCTATTATCGATTTGGGCTTGGAGGCCTCTGTGCGTAGTTTGCGTTCAGCGGTTGGTTTAGTTTGGCGTGCGGTGATTCTTTGGTTAGTCGTGATTGCGATGATGACTATTTCAACCTGGCTTGGATAGCATCAGCATTTAGTGACTCATGACGAAGTTGGCGGAATAATTCAACACGTTGTGCTGATATTTCGCCAGCTTCCACTGCTGCTCTGATGGCGCAGGCGGGCTCATCACCATGACTACAGTTATGAAATTTACAGGCTCCTAACAGGGGCCTGAATTCTTTAAAGGCGTGCTGTAATTCGCTTTCTGATAAGTGAGCTAAGCCAAATTCTTGGAAGCCTGGAGAATCAATTAAGGCTCCTTGAGCCGCGGCACCATTTATTTCCTTAGGTGGTAGATCATAGTAACGGCAGGCAGTCGTGGTGTGTTTGCCGCTATCTAATTTTTTGGAATGTTCTTGTGTTTGAGCTGCTGCATCCGGAATTAAGGCATTTAATAACGTCGACTTACCCATGCCGGATTGACCTACTAGAACAGAAACTTTGCCATAAACATATTGGGCTAAATTGAGTACGGAGGCGGGGTCATGTTTGACAGATATTTCATGAACTGGATAGCCCATCGCTTGATAAGGCTCTAGCATTTTTCTTGCTTGGGGTAGCTTATTAGGTAAATCACATTTATTCAAAATGATGCGTGGGATGATGCCAGCTGTTTCCGCTGCAATCACCGCTCGTCCTAATAAATCTGGAGAGAATCCTGGCTCAGTAGCCAGCACGATCAAAATTTGATCGACATTGCTGGCGATTGATTTACTCTTATAGGCATCTGAGCGGTAGAGAAGGTTTTTTCTTTCGGCGATTTTCTCAATAACAGCCTGTTCAGGACCTGTCTCTTTGACGTAAAGCGTATCGCCTACTGCTCCCATGTGTTGTTTGCCACGAGAGGTTACTTGATAGAGTGTTTTTGGATCTAAGCCCTCTGTGCCATCCATGGGTCTTGCCAAATAATGACGACCGTAGGATGCGACGAGCAGGGCTTGAAATGTTTTCATGGAGCTTCTTTATAGCACTAGCCAGCTAGTTTTTGTAAATGCGCTATGCGCAATGGTGCTGGTGGATGCGAATCGTAAAAGCTTGAGTACAAAGGGTCTGGCGTTAAGGTTGCGGCATTATCTTGATATAGCTTTACTAAAGCCGTTATCAAATCATGCGCTGATGATTTTTCAGCGGCGAAAGCATCCGCTTCATATTCATGTTTGCGTGAGCCCATGCTGTTAATCGGGGTTAAGAAAAATCCAAAAACAGGCATAACCAAACTAAATAGAGCTAATGCTAAGCCAGCGTTATAGCCGTTAAAGTCAGGCATTACTCCAAGGCTTAGATAAAACCAAGGTTTGGTGGAGATCCAGCCAAGCAATGCTAAAACCGCTAAGCTAAGAGCGAAAGATTGGATTAAACGTTTACGAATATGTTGGCGTTTAAAGTGACCTAGCTCATGAGCGAGAACGGCTTCAATTTCTTCTGGATTTAAACGTTCAATGAGGGTGTCAAAAAATACGATACGTTTTGCTTTGCCCATACCTGTGAAGTAAGCATTGCCGTGGGCGCTTCGCTTACTGCCGTCCATGATGAATAAACCTTGGCTTGTGAAGTCACAGCGCTTTAGTAAATTCTCAATACGTTCTTTTAGAGGACCATCCTCTAATGGTTTAAATTTATTGAATAAGGGTGCAATAAAAGTTGGGAATAGCCAAATTAATAAAACATTAAATGCGACCCAAACAACCCAGGTTAATACCCACCAATATTCCCCAGCGTGTGCCATCAGGGTGAGAACGACCCATAACAAGGGCAGGCCAATTGCAAGACTTAAGGCAAGCCCTTTGACCATGTCTGTAAAAAATAAACCAATTGTCATGCGATTAAAGCCGAATTTTTCCTCAATGCCGAATTGACGATATAAAGAAAAGGGTAGGTCGATGATGCCGGTAATTAAGCTGAGTGAGATAAGCAAGGTGATTTGTTGATAAGTGCCAGGCCCCATCAAATCCAAGGTGAAATCATGGACATATTGCAAGCCACCTAGCAAGGTAAAGCTGATTAAAATAGCGGCGGATAGGGCAATCTCAAATAATCCT
>Ga0228701_1000161_pt1 | contig 69070 bp, 72 predicted proteins | sample McNCre117_Aug_MG_2_FD_178017 | JGI IMG/M metagenome (GOLD analysis project Ga0228701, IMG submission 178017) | Freshwater microbial communities from McNutts Creek, Athens, Georgia, United States - 11-17_Aug_MG | ecosystem: Environmental > Aquatic > Freshwater > Creek | place: USA: Georgia... | reverse complement strand
TTCTCGGCGGTCTTGCTTGCCGCAGTGACCTTCTTCTCAGCGGTCTTCGTTGCAGTCGCGACTGCCTTTTCCGCGTTCTTGGTTGCAGCTGCAACTACCTTCTTGGCCTCTTCTACGACCTCGGCGGTCTCGTGTGCAACATCGGCACCGATGGCGCCGGCAACCTTGGCAACGTCTTCGGCGTTGCGGTTGAAAATCTTCTTGATGCGGTCGAAAATCGACATTTTGTGAATCCCCTTGGTGTTGGAATGCGGGCCTTAGAGCCAATAAAACCTTATCCCACCGCGGCTAACGGGGTATAGAACTGTTTTTAGACGGCGCGGCGGCGGCGCAGAATCTCGTCCAGGTTTTCGCCCAGCACGACTTCCTCTGGACGACCAACCGCAGTGACTGCTGGCGACTGCAGGACGGTCACCGGTGCCAGCTTCGCGGTCTCGAGGGTACCGATGTGTCCGGTGTGCATTGGCGCAGGCATGTGTCGAGGGGTCCAGGTGCGGTCATCGTCGGCAGCTTGTACCGGGGCCGCTGTGGATACTCCGCCGACTGCCAGCGCGGCCTGGTAGAGCGAACGATAGTCAACGCGCTGGGCAGCAACCGGCTGCGCCTGCGAACGCGAGCGGCCGGCGCGCTTGGCGGCGCGCAATGCAGCCTTGCCGGCGGCCTTACCAACTGGGGCCATCGACTTGGCCTCCTGCTTGATGCGTCGGGTCGCCTCACGAACCAGATCGACGTTTTCTCCACGCTTCACCCAGGCCGGTACAAAGAAGCCGAGCCAGACCGCCGCAGCCAAAACCACCACGAGACCGGTGAGCGAAGAAGTGTTCATACCTCAAAGATATGAGGTGAACAATTGCCGATTAAATATTTGACTCGGCGTGTTTAAAAAGTTTCTAAGAAATCTGCAGGATTCGGGTACTTCACCGCTGGAACCCTGCCCTCCAGCCAACGGTTCAGCACGCCGCCATCCACTTCCTCGCGGGTCAGTGCGAAAACCATGTGGTCACGCCAAGCACCGTTGATGTGGATGTAACGCTGTTTCAAACCTTCGTAGCGGAATCCAAGTTTCGCAACCACCCTCAGGCTGGCCGCGTTCTCCGGGCGAATATCAATCTCTATTCGGTGTAAGCCAACAACCTCAAAAAGATAGTCGACGGTCAGCGCAACCGCGGTCGGAGTTATTCCCTTCCCCGCGGCATCGGCTACCACCCAGTATCCGAGAACCGCACTAGAGACCGAGCCATGAAGCATGTTCGCCACGTTGAGCTGACCAACAACCGCACCCTCATGCTCGATCAACATCGGGATCCCCGACTGGGCGTCGTAGGAGCGCAGCAACGACCTGACCATTCCCTTAACATCGAAGGAATTGGGCGAATACGGGCTCGTCGCCTCCCACTTTCGCAGCCAGGACCGGTTTTCCATCAGCAGGCGTTCCACAACCTTTGCGTCGCGCATCCGAATCAGTCGGAGTTTGACATCCTGGTGAGTTAGAGCGAACGAGTTGGGCATGGTGTCAAAATTAGTGGCATGAGTTCCTCAGATGCGCAGAATGCCAAAAAGTTACTCCGCGCCAAACTTTCATCGGCCAGGCAGACCCTAGCCAAGGACACCCTCGCGCCGTTCGGTCTGGAACAACAGCTGCTTCGACTTGTGAACCACATCGGCGCCAAGACGGTTGCCGCATACCTGCCTTTCGGAACGGAACCAAACATCGGCCAGTTTGTGGTTGGTGCGGCCGGGCACGGAATTTCGCTAATCATGCCGGTCGCAAACCCCGATGGCACGATGAACTGGGTTAGCTATACCGGCCAGAGCGAACCAGGGATTTTCGGATTCGAGGAGCCGGTAGGGCCGGCCGCTCAGTTACACGACGCCGATCTCATCCTGATTCCAGCCAGCGCCGTCGACCGCATGGGCAATCGGCTGGGGAAGGGCAAGGGGTTCTACGACGTTGCCCTCGCCGACCCATCGGTGCTTGCTCCGGTGGCCGCAGTGGTTTACGACGCCGAAGTGCTGGAGGAGATTCCAGTGGAGGATCACGACCAGCCGGTCGCCTTCATCCTCACCCCGGAGCGCATGCTGGAGATTGGGTAAAATTAGGGAACTATGCCTACCTACTCGTACAAGTGCAAAAACTGCGGTCACACCTTCGACATCCAGCAGTCGATCTCGGACCAGGCGCTTACCGAATGCCCGGAATGCAAGGGTGAACTCACCAAGGTATTCGGCGTTGGCAGCGTTACTTTCAAGGGTTCGGGCTTCTACAAGACCGACAGCGGAAGTTCCGCCGACTCACCCTCAAACTAACCAAAAGGGCCCGTCGCTAGCACTTTCGGCTGCACCCTAACCCCAGTGCGGCGGCTTGTCCTGCTTTAGCCGGGCGTCGTTAGCACCCGAGTTGCCACCGCGACGGTAATCGCCCCAAGCGGCATCGGTGTCCTCAAACTTGACCTCATCCTGGAAACCAGCCTTGTTATTGCCTAGTGGCAGCCCCAGCGCCTCAGCGGTTTCGCGGGCGAACCGTTCCGGATCGCTAAATAACTCGAAGGCGTGAACTCGCTTTACCTGCCACCCAAGAGCGGCAAGAAGCCTTGGCCTGAGATTGATTTCCTGAGCCAAGTCTCGCTCGGAGATAATCCAGTCGGGTTGCAACTCGATTGCCTTGTTACCAAAACTTGCCACCATGGTGAGGTTCTGGCCGAAGTCAGATTTCACTGTGACGCCAAGTTTGCGAAGTCGCAGGGCGAGGTCGCGCAACATGGCATCGGTGTCGATGTCGTTCGAGGCGGCTTCCAGGTGAATGCCTCCGCCCAGAAGTTCTCGCAGGTGTGCAACGCCATTACCGGCGGACTCGGGAAGGTCTCGCTGGGCGAAGCACGAAACCACGGTCACCTGCTTGCGACCACTCACCAGGAGGTTAGCCAGGTAGCGCCGCCCGTTTGAATGGGTGAGGTCACCGAAGTCAGACCCGGCCTTCCCTTGAGGAGTCTTGCCGTAGCCGACGCTGAAAATGATGTGGTCCACCACCCGGTGGCTTAGGCCAGAAAGCGTTGAAATCTCAAATTTTTCACGTCCGTGCCCCTCGAAGAATTCCACCAGGTGCTGACGCTTTTTGAGGCCACCGTAGACCGCCGCACGCACCCGGTCCGCATGCATTTCACTGGCCGTTGCAAACAAAAGCGAGTCTTCCGGGTGCCAAAGGGCGTGGTTGTAGATCAGCTCTACACAGCGGTCCACCTCGGCGTCGAGGCTCTGGTTGGCGCCCGCGATGTTGCTGGTTGCCAGGCCGCCGTGGTGAATTACCTCGACGTTGATGTGGGAGTTCCCCCAGTAGTCATCGGCGGTTGGCTCGAATACGATTCGGTTCTGGTAGAACTCTCGGTTGATGAACCCACCCAGAATCTGACCATAGGTGCGGTATGAGCGTCGCAGCACCTCGGTGCCGTAGGCATTGCCCATTTCGGACAGCACGCTTGTCGACGAGACTTCCCGACCAATCGGAATCGGCCTGGCCTCAATCTCGAACCCAACCGGCGCAGCGATGGCGTCGTCGCCAAAGGCAATCACCTGGGGTGCCCGAATGAAACCGTTCAGGTTCTCAGCGACGCTGGTTCCCGCGGCATCCAGGATCAGCAGGGTGTCAAACTTATTTCCCGCTCCAAGCACCTCGGCAACCTCGTAGGGGCTCATTGCTAGGTTGGGCATCAGATTGGCACTGATGTGGGGAGCCGCACGGAAGAGTTCGGTGAGGCTGGCGGAACCAGACTTGAGCAGGTTCTTGAGCGCCGTGGCTTCGACCGCATGGCCAAGCAGGTCGCTGCGCCAGTACTCGCCCAGCTGTGCTGCCAGGTTGGCTCGATTCTCCGCCAGCACGGCGTCGCTCTGCTCTCGGAAACGCTGCTCTAAGGCATCGATTTCGGCGACCGACTTGCCCAAGACAATAGGGTTTCGGGTTGCCAGGTATTCCAGTGCGGACTGCCACCAGGCCAGGTCGAATTCGCTCGCCAGGTGCTCGCGACTCACGTGTAGACGCGCGAGGTCGCGCATGAGGTCCTCGAGCCCCTTTGAACGCAGTTCATTGGCAACCATGGCTCGCTCGCCGATGTTCTCAAGCGCACCCGTGTCTTCGACCAGCGAATCCAACTTGGCGGCCAACTGATCCAGCGGAAGCGCGGTCAGTAGTGGCTCGGTACTACGAGGGTCGAGGTGCCGTTGAGTCTCTTCGAGGTCCGCAACCAGCGCCTGGTAGGTGACCATCGCGTCGTTGATTCCGCCCGGCACCGCGGGTGGCTTGAGCCCGATGCAGTTTGTCTGCCAGGCCTCGCGCTGCTGCTCGATGGCGCGCAGGCTGGCGTTGATGTCCGCAACGTGCATTCCCGGGCGAATGAATTCCTTGGCAAGCTTCTTCAGTCGGCGGCGGGTTCCGCCACTCATCTCGCCCTTTTGCTTTGCGCCGGTGGCGGCGATGACCTCGGTCAGCGAGCGATCGAACACGGCCGGCACAAAACGATCCAGGCTTTCGCGGATGCCGGAGAAAAGCCGCAGGTAGCTGCCGATTTCCTGCACCGAATTGGCTGGGCGGAATTCCACCGCGGAAATGAACTCGTTTAGCTTGGCCAACAGGGTTGGATAAGTTTCATCGCGAAGCCTGCGAACCACCGCAAGTGCCTGGGCAACGTCGGCCGGGTTATCGAATCGGGCCTGGAACCAAGCCGAGTCCTGGGGTCCGTACTTGAACTCCCCCAGCTCGAGCGCCTTGGTCAGCAGAGCCAAAGCACCTTCTCGGTCCGGCTGGGCCAGAAGGTTGGCGCGGGCAATTCGGGCATGCGTTTCGGGTGCGTGTGGCATCAACGAAAGCTCTGCCAGCTTCTCCAGAACCTCGAGGATGCTCACACCTAGCTCCGCGTTGACCGCACGGAGGGCACCAAAATACGCACCGAGTTGGTTGGCCGCATCCTGCAGGTCTACCGCGGCGGTGCCACTCGAAATTCCCTTAGAGCGCTCGTTTCGGCTGATTGCACCGATGGCGTCCATCCAGGCCGAGTCGCTGCGAGCGATCAGACCGTTCAATCCCAGTGCCGCCAGGCGGTCTGCGAGTTCGTTCAGGGTTTGACGGCGAGGGGCAAGGACCAACGTGCGCTTGCGGGCTGCCGTCAGGGCGGCGAGGGTGTTCACCACGGTCTGCGTGTATCCGCAACCGGGAAGGGTCTCGACGGCAAAGGATTGGCCGGCGACTGCGCGGGCCATGATTCGGCGCTGTACCTCATCGGCGTCTGCTACCGGCTGGACACCGGTTGTCGAGAGCGGCCCGAGTTCCGCTCCATTGCTCGGGGCCGCAAGGTGGTTCAGGATTGGCACATCGATGCTCGCGATGTCTCGCAGCATGGTCACCGGCGCAGTGGTGAAATTGCCGAGCGCCAGAATCCGCTTAAGCTCCACCTGGCCGGCGGCCCCGATGAGCGCCGAAAGGTGATCCAACAGGGCGATAGGCACGAGGTCGGACTTAGGCTGAACCGTGGCAAGCAGGGCGCTCTCGTTCAGCTTTACGCCGTAGCAGGTGTCCAGGCTGGAGGCCAGCGCTGGGTTGACTATCGGCGCACCCGCCTGACGAACCTCGTAGTCCTCGCCCAGGCGAATCAGCTGAATGGGCCAGAGCAGGATTGGCAGGCGCAGGTCAAACCCATCGCCCTCGAGGCTGATCAGGCCGCCTACCAGGTAACAGGTTTCGATTCCGAAGTGGTCGCGGAGCTGATGCGTCTTGGCGTCGATACGCTTAGCGGCCGAATGCGCTTTGCTGAAAGTGAGCGGGTCGCGAACCAGATTTGTGAGGGTACTTGCGCCGGTTGCGGTGAACTGCGCCATGCCACCCGGGTGGGCCCGGTCCAGGTCTATCTGGCAGAAGGCATCGAAGTCGTAGGCAAGTAGCGGATTCGTGACGCCGATGGCCTGAATTTCGGCTCGCCAGCCGTCCCAGGCCTGTCGGTTAGGGATTGCCAGCATCGGATTCTCGTTCACAGTTCAAGCGTAACTTTTGGCCGGTTAGTCGGTTGGCAAGCTGCTTGCGTGTTAGCCAAGAATCACCCGAGGCCCGGTCAGGAAAGTAAACTGCTTTGGTGCCCGGTTTGCGGGTGCAAAGGCTCCATAGCTCAGCGGATAGAGCGGCGGTTTCCTAAACCGTGCGCCCGGGTTCGATTCCCGGTGGGGCCACGGTTCGCGACCGAAGGGAGCGCAACCGGCCACAGCTAAGGGCGATAGCCCGGTGGTTCGCGAGCGAAGCGATGGGCAACCCACAAAGGGCGATAGCCCGGTGGGGCCACGGTTCGCGATAGCCCGGTGGGGCCAGCTACGCCAGCGAGCGCCTGGTCCATTCCTCCACGTGCTCGTGCAGTTCTGGCACCAGAGCCAGCTGCTCCGGCTTCATCAGCACGCTTCGCATGATCCGGGTACTCTCCCGGTCCATGGACATGTCTATTCCTCGCGCGAGCAGCTGTGCTGGCTTCACGTTGTAGGTGGCCAGATGGGTCTGCTGTGGTCGATCGCAGTCGATCGCATTCAGGAACGTGCTGTGCGAAACCTCATCCAGCTTGGACATGCTTGGCACCCTTGCCAGGTAGGCAATAATGTCCAGTTCCGGCTTCTGGTAGGGGCGCAGGGTCTCTGACTGATTGATCAGGTTGTACCAAAGCTGCACGGCCTGGCGTCCTGGGCGAAGTATGCTTCCGAGCCCCTGGCTGGTCAGCGGGAAAATCTGCAGGGTGGCCCACAGCGCTGCGGCGGCGGCGCCGGCACGCGAGGTCTCCAGCTGAATCTCTCCGTAGTGCAGGTCCTTGCTAGCGAAGTAGGTGTAGGGCGAATCGTGCTTGTAGTAGGGGCCGATCGTCTGGTCGCGGAACAACACCGCGCCACAACCGTAGGGCTGTAAACCGTGCTTGTGTGGGTCTACGACCACGGAGTCGGCGTCGCGGATGGCCTGGTAGTGGCGGTTAGTTTCTTCGTCCAGGACATCGGGGATAAGAATGAAGTAGCCACCGTAGGCCCCGTCAACGTGCACACGGGCGCCATATTGGCGCGCAAGAGGGATGATGTCCGCCAGTGGGTCGACGGCACCCAGGCCGGTGGTGCCGAGAGTCGCAACGACGACACCGATTTCACCGGTCTTTAGCCGCTCCTCAAGCGCCTCAAGATCCATGCGTCCACGGTTGTCGGTTGGGATAGCGATGGTTGGCACGTTAAGCACTTCGCCCATGCGGCTGTGCACATAGTGAGCGTCTTGGCTGTGTGCGATGGCCTTGCCGGGGTTGATCTCGCGGCTAATCCAGAGGGCCTCCAGGTTCGCGGTGGTGCCGCTCCAGGTGAGGTGGCCCAGGAATCCGTCCGGGTCGTAGCCGAACATAGTGGCCATGTCGCGCATGACTTCGCGCTCCATGTAGGTCGTGGCGCGACCGCCATCGATGGAGTGATTGTTGGGGTTCAGCATCATTGCCGCCACGTAGGCCGCCTGGGCAACCGGGTGGGCTGGCTTCAGCATTTGAGCCGCATACTGCGGGTGGAAGTAGGGGTAATTGTCGTCCAGGCGCTCGATCAGGGTGTTTAGGACCTGATTCACCTGTTCGATGTCGGCCTTTTGTGAGATGTGGGTGTCGAACGGACCGAAGGTGGCCTTCTGGGCCTCCATTTTTGCGACTACGTCACCGATTAAATCGCTGAGCTTGATTGTTTGTTTCATCTTTGAGCAAACCTCCACATTCACTCTAGAACATTCGCACCCAAACGGTTCCTGATGCGGTTCGAACGATGTGAAAGCGTTACCTGCCCCGGATACGCAGTGTCCACCAACGGGCGGCTAGCAGACCTTGCCGTCGGAGTTGGCGTCGCGGTACCAGGCGTACTCCCTATTGATTCCCTTGAAATAAGGGCCATAGCCGGCCTTGTTCGCGGCCTTGCAGGTTTGGAACCGAGGGTCCAGCTTCTTCGCCTTCACCGGCTTTCCGGAGGTCACATTCGGCATGACGCCAGATACATCGGTGGCAGGCAGCGCACCGATGTACTTCTGATAGGCGTCCTCCCAATTGACCGAAATCGCCAGTTGGGCAGCGGCCAGCGACAGCGAACCGGCGCAAACCAGGTCGTGCAGCTTGTTCTCGATTGCGTCCTTCAGTCGCGCACCCGCCGAGCCCGCATAGGGCTCCGGCCACAGGTTTCGCGGGTCGGTGGGATGGCCACCCAATTCCAACGAGATCAGGTGATCTTCCTCGTAGTCGGAGGTTTTGTAGTCGCCGGCGACCGCGTAGCCCTGCTGCAACTGCTTTATCTTGAGGGACGTGGTGTAGCTGGAGGGTGGCCTAATAGTTTTAGTAAATCCACTGACGCAGATGGTCTGCGCGATGTTGGCCTGGGTCACATCTGGGTTGGTAACGCCAGGAGTCTTGCCCGAATCTGGTAGGGCCGCGGCCATCGCGACCAACCCGACGGCAAGCGCCTTCGATAGCACGGCAAAAATCACGCGGACCCCCTAGCCCATTCGCAGCCGAAACCTAGGCGGCGATGAGGTAATTGTCCCAGTTTGCCTCTACGCGCTCGGCACCGCGAACCGACCAAATACCTCCGGTCGGCATTTTTGGCGTGGACTTCAGGCTCCAGCCCAGGTCATTCAGGGTCTTGTCACTCTTGGTGTTGTTGCATTTCAGGCAGCAGGCGACCAGGTTCTCCCAGCTGTCCGCGCCACCCCGGCTTTTTGGGAATACGTGGTCGATGGTGTTTGCAAACCTGCCGCAGTAAGCGCAGTTGTGGTTATCCCTGCGCAAAATTCCACGGCGGGTAACCGGGATTGACCTGCCCGCGGGAACCCGCACATAGCGCGTCAATAAAATCACCGATGGCAAGTCGTATTCGTCCGAGGCGCTATGAACGATTTCCTCGGAGGGCTCCAAAACAGTTGCCTTGTCGCTCATTACCAGCGCCAGGGCCCGCTTGAACGACACAACCCCTAGCGGTTCATAGCCAGCATTCAGTACCAATGTGCGCATAACTTTGTCCTTTCGAAACCACCCAAATGGCCTATGGGTTTTCGGTGAGACCGCCACTCCGGTAACAAAAAACGCGCCGCCCAATAAAGGCAGCGCGTCAGAGGTCCAGGCCGGATTGGCAGGAATGTTGGAACTGATGTTCGTGCTTGGCGGGCACAACCTTCAGGCTCATAACTACCTCTCCAGCCACCGGAATCGGTGGTCTTAGGCTCAGATTACGCCTGCTCAGGTGAATTAATCGTGAAGCAACACGCTACAAAAGGTAACGATTTTGGCGCGGCTCAAACCCCGCTGAACCTGGCTCGTTACTTGGTTGCCAGTCGAACGTAGAAGACCTTATCGGTGAAGATTGGCGCCAGTTTGACGGTGTCTCCAGGGCGAGGCGAGTGATAGAAGTTGCCATTTCCGGCGTAGATGCCGTCGTGGCTAAGGTCGTCCAGGATCACTAGGTCTCCCGGGACGGCGTCCTCGGGTTTGACGATGATGCCGAGGCGGCTCTGGGCAATCACCGAGTGTGGGAGGTCTAGGCCGAACTGCGAGAATACGAAGCGGACGTAGCCGGAGCAGTCGAAACCGGAAGGGTTTTCGCCACCGAAGACATACGGCGATCCAACGTACTTTGCCGCAACCGTAAGGATTTTGGCTCCGTCCAACTTGGAGTAGGGCGGGTTATTTACGAAGTCGGCGGCGGTAGGACCGGCGTAGGAGAGGTAGCGAGTGGCGGTCTGCTGGCGCGCCAACTCGGCCGCGCTGGTGCTCTGGTAATTGTCGCGGTGGTAGTTGGCAACGGCCGCCTCGGCCACTGTCATATTCTGCGATCCAGCCGTGTTTGCCACATCGGCCGCGTTCGTGGTGGTGAAGTGCGCCATCGCAGCGATTTCCGGGCTGTAGGCGTAGGCCGGTAGGGCTACGGTCGAGAAAATTCCCGCGGAAACCACCATGGTTATAGCGCTACGCACCTGCTTGCGCTTGGAAAAACGAACCCGGGTTTGGCCTGCGACCACGAATCGACCGGTGCGAATCGCCTTTTGGTTTTGGTCAAAAATGACGTGCTGGGTCTTGGCCGCTTTGCGCTCAGCGCGCTTCTCGGCTCGTCTGGCCTTTTTACGCTCCGCCTCGCGGATTGACCTACGCGAGCGCAATTCCATCGTCTCGAAGACGTTGATTTCAACGTCCGCGCGATGGCGTCCTGTGCTCTGCTTTGCCAAAAAAGGGCCTAACGGTTTTTACAACGGTGAAGAATACGGTTGCAACGATGTCCGACAATTTTACCAAACAGAGGAATACCCTCAAGCCCCGGTGCCGAATTTAAGGCTTTTAAGCCTCAACAAACAGGTGGGCGGCGTCATCGATTACCAGCGATTCACCTTCGTGCGCGCCGGCAACCCGAATGAAGACCCGGCGGGCCTTGTGCTCGAAGGTTAGCTTGGCCCCGGGAACAATCCCCAGCGCTTTCAGATCTGCCAGCAGTTGGGTGTCAACCTGGAGTGGTTCGCCAATGCGGCGAAGCGTGTAGACCCGGTTAGAATCGGCGAAATCGAGGTTGGCAACGCTCACTACCCCCTCGGCAAAGGCCTGCGAGAGCGGTGCACCAAGCTCGTCCAGACCCGGAATTGGGTTTCCGTATGGAGAAACATGCGGGTCGTTTAGGAGTTCCAGCAGTTTGCGCTCCACGTGGTCGCTGATCACGTGCTCCCAGCGACAGGCCTCCTCGTGTACCAGCTCCCACTCCAACCCGATGACATCAGCCAGGAGGCGTTCCGCCAGTCGGTGCTTTCGCATAACTCGCACCGCCTCTTCCCGACCCATCTGAGTCAGTTCGAGGTGGCGGTCTCCGCCCAGACCAACTAGCCCAAGCCGCTCCATGCGTGCAATGGTCTGAGAGACTGTGGGGCCGGAGTGACCGAGGCGCTCCGAGATGCGGGCGCGCATCGGCACCTGACCCTCTTCCTCCAGCTCCAAGATGGTGCGCAAGTACATCTCTGTGGTGTCGATGAGATCGGTCACTGTTGTCCTTTGCTGGCGGGGTTTCGCTCCGTCAATTATTACGGAGGCAAACCCGCAGTTCAGATTAGGCTCGGTAAACTTTTAGCCATGGCTGACATCAAAATTCCGACCGAACTGCTTCCACTAGACGGACGATTTGGCTGCGGCCCATCGCGGGTTCGCAAGGAACAGCTGGACGCCTTTGCGGTTCATGGCGCAAAGCTGATGGGCACCTCGCACCGTCAGGCTCCGGTAAAGAACCTGGTGAAGCGAGTTCAAGAGGGCTTGATGGACCTGTACCACAACCCTGAGGGCTACGAGATCGTTCTCGGCGACGGCGGCTCGACCGCGTTCTGGGATGCCGCGTCGTTTAGCCTCGCCGAGGGCAAGGCCCAGGCTCTGGTACACGGCGAATTCGGCAGCAAGTTTGCAACCGCGCTCAAGGCTCCGTGGCTCACCGCGCCAACCGTTATCAACGGCACCCCTGGAAGCCGCCTAGACCTCGAGGCAGAGGCCGGTGTCAGCCTCTACGCCTACGCCCAGAACGAAACCTCGACCGGTGTTGTCACCCCGGTGAAGCGCGTTGCGGGCGCCGACGAGGGCGCACTCTTCCTCACCGATGCAACCTCGGCGGCCGGTGGAATCGACTTCGACCCGACCGAGACCGACGTCTACTACTTCGCACCACAGAAGAACTTCGCCTCCGATGGCGGTCTCTGGCTGGCACTGATGTCGCCTGCGGCCACCGAGCGCATCGAGCGCATCGCTGCATCCGATCGTTACATCCCAGAGTTTCTTAGCCTGAAGACCGCGGTAGACAACTCACGCCTTAACCAGACCCTGAACACGCCTGCGATTTCCACCCTCTTCCTGCTTGCCGAGCAGATCGACTGGATCAACGGCAACGGCGGCCTCGCCTGGGCCGATGCCCGCACCAAGGAGGCATCCGCATTCCTTTATGACTGGGCCGAGAAATCGGGCTTCGCAACCCCATTCGTAACCAACCCGGAGCACCGCTCGCAGGTTGTAGTAACAATCGACTTCAACGAGGGCATCGACGCCGCCCAGATCGCTGAGGTCTTGCGCGCCAACGGCGTAGTTGACACCGAGCCTTACCGAAAGCTGGGCCGCAACCAGCTGCGCATCGCCACCTTTACCGCGGTTGACCTAGACGACGTCAAGCAACTGACCAAGTGCATCGACTTCGTGGTGGACCAGCTGGGCTAGGCTCGAGCCAACAGGCATCGCCTAACAGTAAGCGCAGGGCAAATAAGAATGGTTCGTTTCTATCTGAAACACGTGGATCGCAAACCGGATCCCGAGCCGGTGAAGGTAAACCCTAAGCGCGCGATCAGCGTTGGCCTTGCGCTTTGGAGCGCAGCCCTACTTGTGCTTCTTTTTGCCCCTGAGGGTCTTCCATTTGAACAGCCCCTTGGACTTGCTACCTGCGGTGTCGGAATCGTCCTTGGCCTCTACGGCCTCTGGCACGTCCGCAACCGCTAGCTCGAACTCGGGTTCTTCGGGCTGTTCGCCGATTTCCGGTTCGTCGTCAAACGCAATCTCGCCTACCGCTGCATCAGAAACGTCGGTAGAGTCATCGGCGTCGTCAACCAGATCCTCGTCTAGGTCTTCGTCCTCGTCGCTCTCGGCCGCTAGCGCAGCTGCCGCAGCAGCTTCTGCCTCTAGAGCCGCCTGAAGCGCCTTGTAGTCTGCCAGGCGCTCGCTCCAAGGGACCCATTTAGGTGCGACCAGGCTCGACTCACTTGGAGCCAGCACGACCTCGGAGACCGACGCATTCCAGCCATCGATGTAAAGGGTCACCGCGATATTCCAGTCCGGGTAGCCCTTGAGCTTGGACTCGAACAGGTAGGTGAGCACTCCGTCCTGGTCTTCCTGGACGGTGTGGCTGAACTCCCCCACGGCAAGCTTGCCGTGGGATTCGATTGCAGCCTCGCGGGCCAGAGCCAGGTAATCGGTCACGTGCGACTATGCCTCGAGTTCGTCGGCTAGACGGCGAAGGAGAGCCGCGACCTTCTTTCCCGCGCCACCCTCCGGGTAGCGGCCGTGCTTGAGGCCACCGTTGATGTTGTCTAGCACGGTGATGGTGTCCTCGACGATGACCGCTAGGTCATCGGCTGGCTTGCGCTTGAGCTTTGCGAGGCTGGTCACCGGTTCCAGCAGACGAAGACTGAGCACCTGAGGGCCCTTGCGGCCATCGGCGACGCTGAACTCAACGCGGGTGCCCTTGCGAACGGTGGCGGTGCCATCTGGAAGATTCGACGCGTGCAGGAATACTTGCTGGCCGTCATCGCTCTCGATGAAGCCGTAGCCCTTCTCCTCGTCGAAGAACCTAACTTTTCCGGTAGGCATGGATCCTCTTTCTAAAAACCAACTGGTAGTTTACCTCAACGCAATAAACAGCCCTATTTATGGTGAGTATTCGAAGGTAATCTAGAAGGATGCGCGAAAACCGATTCGAGAACATCTTGGCCTACATGGCTGCAGCCGTCATCGGCGTTTCAATCCTGGTGATCATGGTCATTTTGGTGGCCTCGCTGCTCAAGTTCAAGCTAATCGGCGCGCTCATCTTCCTTCCGATGGTGGGCCTGCCACTGGGGTTCCTGCTGGTCTTTACGCTTCTAATAACCTCGCTGATTCGTAAATCCAAGGCCAACCGCTAACCGCCAACCGGTTCGGAAAAGCCAGGAGGGGAATCGGCTAGACCATGAGTGACCTGCTAAATCTTGCAGTAAGCCTGCGAACAAAGACCGACGAGCAACTGCTTTCCCTGTTCAAACGCCGCACCGGTTTTGGCGCTCCTAAAGACTTCTTCGACCTGGCCCAGGCACTCCTGGCACCCAAGTCACTCACCCCGACCATCACCAAGCTAAGTGGTTCGGAGGCCCGGACCCTAGAGGCCATCGTCGGTGGCGAATCGAACCTTTCGGTCACCGATGAGGCAGTCGAGTCGCTTTTGGAACTGGGCCTGATCTATCAAAAAGACGATGGTTCGATTTTCGCCCTAGACGCCGTGGCGGAGGCGGCCAAGAGCGCCCTGAAGAACCTTGCCCCAGCACGCGATGGTTTCCCAGCGACCGGGCTACTGGTCCTCCCAGTTAATGGTTCTGTGATCGGCCTGGCGGCGATTGCGGCGTTCGAAACCCAACAGGCAGTGTGCGAACTCCTCATCGATGCCTCGTCCAACCGTCTCAAACTGACCGGAAAGACCGGTTTCGGCGTAAGCGACGTCAAGCGTCTGGCAGCGCACCTTCGCCGCGGCAATCAGGCCGTTCGCGGCTACTACCAGCTGGCCGAGCAGCTACAGCTGCTGCAATTGGTGGGCGAACGCTGGTGGCTGACGCCGGCCGCCGAGGCCTTCCTCGGTGCCACCGTGCTGGAGCGCTGGGTTAGCCTCGCCGGACAATGGATTTCCTCGCTTGGGCCGGTAGGCGCGAGGGAACTCAACTCGGTGCTGAAGACACATCCGGAACTGGACCTGCAATCGGCACTCAAGACGGTCTTCCCCTTGGCCGATACCAGCCTTGGAGACGAACTCAGTGTGCTTGCCGAAGAGGCGCAGGGAATCGGTTTCAGCGTGGCCGGGCAGCCAACCGTGTTGCTGGCATATTGCCTAAACAAGCAAATGCAGGTGGCGGCAGACCTGCTGCAAAACCACCTGCCACAGTTGCAGCACAGCCTCATTGTGCAGGCAGACCTTAGCCTGATCGCCCCGGGCCCGCTGGACACCGCCACCGAGTCGGTGTTGCGCAAGTTCACGGACCTCGAACAGGTTTCCGTGGCAAGCACCTATCGGCTTTCGGCGCTGAGCCTCAGCCATGGTCTCGAGTGCGGGCTTACCGTTTCGCAGATTCGGACAATGCTTCTGGAACTGAACGGTAAGGCCTTGCCTCAGCCGGTCGAGTACCTGCTCAAGGAGGCCGAGGCCCGTTTTGGCCGCCTCACGATTTTGCGTGGTTCGGGCGCCGGCGAGAAATCGGTGTTGAAGAGCACCGACGGCATTCTTTTGACGGAAATCCTCAATGACTCGCGCCTGAGGGCATTCGCCTTCCAGGCCACCAACGCGGCCAGCCTGAGCACCCGCTTCGAGCCAGAGATTGTGTACTTTGGGCTCCGCGAGCAGGGCTACCTGCCAATCCGCATCGACGAGGCCGGCGCGGTCATCTCGCCGCGCGCGAATCACACTTTCTCGGGTGGCCTGGCAAGATCGGATGCCAATCCGCACCAGCTGCTTGTAAACAACCTCCGGGCCGCCGATGAGCGTGTAGGCAAGCAGCCGGACGATCAGGACCTGACCCGGCAGATCCAACTTGCTTTAAAGAACAAGGCGCTTCTCACCGTTGTTGCCGTGGATCGCTCCGGCACCGAGGTGGAGTTCCGGATCCTTCCAACCGCCCTAGCCAACGGCCGTTTGAGGGGAATGGACAAACGCAACGACGTGGAACGCACACTGCCGTTAGAGCGCATTAGGCGAGTGGAGTTAGGCTAGAACCTATGTCTCTGGGCCCACTGATCGTTCAAAGCGACAAAACTGCACTGCTGGAAGTAGACCATCCAGACGCCACAAACTGCCGTCACGATCTGAGCATTTTTGCCGAGTTGGAGCGCGCCCCGGAGCACATTCACACCTACCGAATCACCAGGTTGGGCCTCTGGAACGCCAGGGCGGCCGGCCATGACTCCGAATTCGTGCTGGGCGTTCTGGACAAGTACTCGAAGTTCCCGGTTCCGGCCGGTGTGCGCAACGATATTGCCGACACCATGTCTCGCTACGGTCGTCTCACAATCCGTCGGGCCGAGAGCGGCGATCTGGAGCTTCACTCGGATTCGCCCGCCATCCTCATCGAGGCGTCGCGTCAGCGCAAAATTGCCGAACTCCTGGAGGGGCAGGTCTCACCCACGGCCTTCAAGATTCAGCCATTCGCTCGTGGAATGGTCAAACAAGAGCTTTTGAAGCTGGGCTGGCCGGCCGAGGACCTCGCAGGGTACACGCCCGGAACGCCTCACCAAATCGACTTGGCCGAGAGCGCTAATTTCAAGATTCGCGACTACCAGCGCGCCGCGGTGGACCGTTTCTGGGAGGGCGGCTCCGGTGTTGTGGTCCTTCCTTGCGGTGCCGGTAAGACCATCGTCGGCGCCGGCGCAATGAGCGTTGCCAAGACCAACACCCTGATTTTGGTTACCAACACGGTAAGCGCACGGCAATGGAAGGCCGAACTCCTAAAGCGCACCACGCTCACCGACGATGAAATCGGCGAGTATTCGGGTAGCACCAAGGAAATCAAGCCGGTAACCATCGCCACCTATCAGATTCTGACCACCAAGCGAAAGTCCGAGTACGCGCACCTGGCGCTGCTCGACGCCAAAGACTGGGGCCTCGTGGTTTACGACGAGGTGCACCTGTTGCCCGCGCCAATCTTTAAATTGACCGCAGACCTACAGGCCAGACGCCGACTCGGCCTCACCGCCACCCTGGTTCGCGAGGATGGCAAAGAGGGCGACGTCTTCAGCCTCATCGGGCCTAAGCGCTACGACGCGCCCTGGAAGGACATCGAGGCACAGGGGTACATTGCGCCGGCCAACTGCTTCGAGGTGAGGGTGGACCTCCCGGAAGTGGAACGCCTTGAATACGCGATTGCCAACCAGGACGAGCGCTACCGACTGGCCGCCACGAGCAAGATGAAGATTCGAGTCATCAAGCAGCTGATCGCGAAGCATGGCTCTGAACCGACTCTGATCATCGGCCAGTATCTGGACCAGATCGCCGATGTTTCGAAGGCGCTTGAGATTCCACAGATCACCGGCGACACCCCGGTAGACGAGCGGGAACGCCTATTCGGCGAATTCCGTGAGGGCCGCTTGAAGGCGCTGGTGGTCTCGAAGGTCGCGAACTTCTCGGTGGACCTGCCGGAGGCATCGGTGGCCATACAGATTTCGGGCTCCTTCGGAAGCCGCCAAGAGGAAGCCCAGCGTCTCGGACGTGTGCTGCGACCGAAGGCCGATGGCCGAAGCGCCTCGTTCTACACCCTCATCAGCCGCGACACCGTGGACCAGGACTTTGCCCAGAACCGCCAGCGATTCCTGGCGGAGCAGGGCTATTCGTACCAAATTCTGGACGCCGCCGACATTTAGAAAACTTCCAACCAGTTTTCAGGACGCTATCAGGAAACTTTCAGGGAAAACTGGGAAAGTGGGAACATGAACCCTACTTCCGGTGCAAACATCAAGGTCCTAGTCGTCGACGACGAGGCCAGCATTCGCGACCTCCTCTCTCGCACACTGCGATTCGAGGACTTCGAAACCATGTCGGTTGGTAACGGAACCGATGCCATCGAGGCAATCGAAACCTTCGAACCAGACATCATCCTCCTGGATGTAATGCTCCCGGACATGAACGGCTTCAGCGTCACCAAGAAGATTCGTTCCCAGGGCATCACCACTCCGGTGCTTTTCCTCACCGCAAAGGACGAGGCAGAACACAAGGTGCAGGGCCTAACAGTGGGTGGCGACGACTACGTGACCAAGCCCTTCAGCCTGGCGGAGATCGTTGCCCGCATTCACGCGATTCTGCGACGCACCCGTGGCGGCAAGTCCGAGGAATCGGTGCTTACCGTCGGCGAAGTGACCATCAACAACGACGCCCACGAGGTATTCGTGAACGGCACTCTGGTTGACCTATCGCCAACCGAGTACAACCTGCTCCACTTCATGATGAGCAACCCAAACCAGGTGCTCAAGAAGGAACAAATCCTGAACCACGTTTGGGAATACGACTTCGGCGGCAACACCGCAATCGTGGAGTCCTACGTCTCTTACCTGCGCCGCAAGCTTGACGAGCACACCGACGAACCCGTCATCGTGACCAAGCGCGGCGTGGGCTACATGTACCGCTCCTCCAAGAAGGCCTAGCCAAGGGATTCGGGGCCATCGTAGATGAATTTTAAGCAGCGCATCGGTGCGGCCTGGGAGTTGGTGTCGCTACGGGCAAAACTAACCAGCCTTAGCGTCGCGCTCATTGGCCTCTTGCTTACGGTTTCCACGTTTGGCACCATCAACCTCATCAGCTCATACATGCACCAGAACCTGGACAACATTTTGTCCAGCACGGCTTCTGTACTGAACCGCGAAGACCCCGCGTTTTTGGAATCGCGCCTTGCAACCCGCGCGGTTCAACTACCCCGGCTTCCGAACGACTACTACATCGCCTACCTAGACAACTCCGGCAACCTGGTTCTGGGCCTGGTCTCCTCGACTCGCACCGATCAGGCGCTTCCAAACCTGAAGTCGTACACGTTCGACAAGGTTATGGCGACCCGCGGACTTCCTTTCGAGGCCTATTTTGGCAACGGCGAAAAGAAGGAACAGGGTTGGCGCGTTATTGCCGTGCCGATGGCCGGAATGGCCGGATCCCTAGTTGTGGCGCTGCCCGAGGCCTCGGATGACGCCCTCCTAGACCAGTACCGCAACATCGGAGCAGGTTTCGGACTGCTGCTTTTGGTATTCAGCGCGCTTGCCACCTGGCTGACCATAACCCAGGCGCTGCGCCCGCTGCGCGAGGTTGAGCGTACGGCAGGCGCCGTCGCGGCCGGAGACACCAGTCAGCGCCTCCTAGAACGCCGAGGCGACACCGAGATCGCGCGCATCAATAGGTCGCTGAACACCATGCTTGACTCGATCGATTCGAGTGCAAAGGTTCGCAATCAGACCATCGATCAGATGCGCCAGTTCGTCGCCGATGCCAGCCACGAACTCCGAACTCCCCTGGTTTCGGTCCGCGGCTACGCCGAGCTATACCGAATCGGTGCGCTGAAGAAGCCGGAAGACGTGGCGGAGGCAATGGAGCGCATCGAATCGGAGGCAGTCCGAATGAGCGACCTCGTTGAGAGCCTTCTTGCCCTGGCCCGTCTGGACGAGAATAAGGCGCTGGAGAAGCACCCGGTAGAGATGCGCGAACTGGCGACCATCGCGGCCAAGGATGCCTCGGTGGCCGATGGCAACCGCGAGATAAAGCTGGTGAGCCTAGAGGGTAAGGCGCTGGCCAAGACCCGCAAGATCTCGGTACCCGGCGATGGCCCCCAGCTGCGCCAGGTACTCACCAACCTGCTTGCGAATGCTTGCCGATTCAGCCCCGAGGGTTCGGGCGTCGAGGTGGCCATGGGCGAACTTGGCGGCAACTTCGTAATGGAGGTCAGGGACCACGGCGAGGGGATCCCGAAGGAACTTCGCTCCAAGGTGTTCGAACGCTTTTACCGAGCCGACAACTCCCGTAACCGCGAAACCGGCGGTTCGGGCCTAGGACTCGCCATCGTGTCCACGATCGTGCACCGTCACGGCGGTTCCATCGAGGCCGATGAGACCCCTGGTGGCGGAGCTACCTTCCGCGTCACCCTGCCGCTGCAGTAGCCAGCACTGTTGCGGCATTCCCAAGGGCGAATCAAGTAACTTATCCACAGTTCCGCCGATTGCTGGCCCGTTGACCCGCCATCCACGAGACGATTGCCAAAACGAAAGGCAATTAAATGACTCGCATACTGGTGGATTCCGAACAGGTACTGGCAACCAACACGGTGGTCCAGGCAACCATTGAGAAACTGCAAACCGACGTAAACACCCTGCATTCGCAGCTGGTGAACCTACAGTCCTCCTGGCAGGGCCAGGCAGCCAACTCCTTCCAAGAGCTGGCTTCAAAGTGGCGCACCACCGCCGGCCTGGTACAACAGCAGCTCGGGGATATCGGCCAGGCGCTTGCGCTCGCCGCCAAGCAGTACTCCGAGATCGAGGCTGTCAACCAGCGACTCTTCCTCTAGCGCAGCAAGGCTTCCGGACTCGCCTATCCCCCACAGGCTTCCCCCTGGCCTAAACCTTTGGCAGGGTCCGGAGAAAATAAAAATGCGGGTGTCCCTTCGGACACCCGCATTTTTTGTAACTTCTTTAGAAGTCCATGCCTCCACCAGGAGCAGCTGGCATAGCCGGAGCTGGCTCTGGCTTGTCGGCTACTACGGCCTCGGTGGTTAGGAACAGACCTGCGATCGACGACGCGTTCAGCAGAGCTGAGCGGGTCACCTTTACCGGGTCCATGATGCCGTTAGCCAGCAGGTCGACGTACTCGCCGGTTGCAGCGTTCAGACCGTGACCGGCAGGAAGGTGCGAAACCTTCTCGGCTACGACACCGGCCTCGAGGCCAGCGTTGATTGCGATCTGCTTGAGAGGTGCGGCGATGGCGACCTTCACGATGTTGGCACCGGTGGCTTCGTCGCCCTTCAGCTGAAGTTTGGCGAATGCCTCGGTTCCGGCCTGCAGCAGTGCAACACCACCACCGGCTACGATGCCCTCCTCGACGGCAGCCTTCGCGTTGCGAACGGCGTCCTCGATGCGGTGCTTGCGCTCCTTCAGCTCTACCTCGGTGGCTGCACCGGCCTTGATGACCGCAACACCGCCGGCAAGCTTTGCCAGGCGCTCCTGCAGCTTCTCGCGGTCGTAGTCGCTGTCGGTTGCAGCAATCTCGCGACGGATCTGCTCGACGCGGCCAGCGATCTGGCCCTGGTCTCCGGCACCCTCGACGATGGTGGTCTCGTCCTTGGTGACAACGATCTTGCGGGCACGGCCCAGGAGGTCGAGGGTCGCGCTCTCAAGCTTGAGGCCGACTTCCTCGCTGATGACCTGGCCACCGGTGAGGATGGCGATGTCCTGGAGCATTGCCTTGCGGCGGTCACCAAAGCCAGGGGCCTTGACGGCAACCGACTTGAAGATTCCGCGGATCTTGTTGACGATGAGGGTGGCAAGAGCCTCGCCCTCGATGTCCTCGGCGATGATGAGCAGTGGCTTGTTGGCCTGGATGACCTTGTCTACCACTGGCAGCAGGTCCTTGATGTTGCTGATCTTGCTGTTTGCAATCAGGACGTAGGCGTCCTCCAGGACGGCTTCCTGACGCTCTGGGTCGGTGACCATGTAGGCGCTCAGGTAGCCCTTGTCGAAGCGCATGCCCTCGGTGAGCTGAAGGTCGGTGCCGAAGGTGTTGCTCTCCTCGACGGTTACGACGCCCTCGCGACCGACCTTGTCGATTGCCTCGGCGATGATGTCGCCGATGGTGGTGTCGCCGGCCGAGATGCTAGCGGTTGCAGCGATCTGGTCCTTGGTCTCCACTGGCTTAGCGTCCAGCAGCAGCTGCTCGATTACGGCAGCAGTTGCCTTGTCGATTCCGCGCTTGAGGCTGATTGGGTCGGCGCCGGCTGCGACGTTGCGCAGACCCTCGCGGACCAGAGCCTGGGCCAAAACGGTGGCGGTGGTGGTTCCGTCGCCGGCGACGTCGTCGGTCTTCTTGGCAACTTCCTTAACCAGTTCGGCGCCGATGCGCTCGAATGGGTCTTCCAGCTCGATCTCCTTGGCGATCGAAACACCATCGTTAGTGATGGTAGGGGCGCCCCACTTCTTTTCCAGGACGACGTTGCGTCCGCGTGGGCCCAGGGTGACCTTTACAGTGTCAGCCAGGATGTTTAGGCCGCGCTCTAGACCGCGACGTGCCTCTTCATCGAAAGTGATGATCTTTGCCATTTAGGGTTTCTCCCGTGTGGTTGAAAAACGAATGATTTGGCACTCGAGATAATCGAGTGCTAATCCATTTTGGCACTCTGGCCCCAAGAGTGCAAACGGGTTGGGGCGGACGCTTCGCCCGCCAACATGAGCAAGTTTCACGCTACGACTTCGGCCAAAATAACAAAAACCCCCTCGTTACCGAGGGGGTAGCTGTTTTGGATCGACGTCGTTGTCAACGCCAAATCTAGAAGATTCTAGATTGCGCGGACGTTGTCGGCCTGTGGACCCTTGTCGCCGGTCTTTACGTCAAACTCCACGCGCTGGTTTTCCTTCAGCTCGCGGTAGCCATCAGTCTGGATTGCGCTGAAGTGTACGAATACATCTGCGCCGCCATCCTGAGTGATGAATCCGAAACCCTTTTCAGAGTTGAACCACTTTACGGTTCCTTGTGCCATTGTGTTGCTCCTGTTTTGCAAGTTACACCGGAAAAACTACCGATGTGGTCGTTTAGTAACCGAAGTTGCTAACAGGCGCAGCTGATGCCGACGCTTTACGACTAAACGCAGTTTATCTGTATGTTGTGTCAACCGCACAAGCGTTTACGGCCCTACAGACCGCATGGTTATTGGAATGTTATGAAACGAACGAATTCATTCGCTTTTTACTTGTAATCGCTTCCAAGAACGATTGTGATCGGATCGGAGTAGGTATTGGCCTGAATCACCTGATACTTTCCCAGCGTTCCCATAAGTTCTTGTGCCGCCGACTGGGCCTGAGTGCTGGTCACATAGATCACGGTGGTCTCGCCGATTACCGGACCACTCGAAGCGCTTGGCGCCGGAGTCGGCGTCGCTGCCGCAATAGGCGCGACGGTTGTTGTTGGCGCAGGAGCCGCGTTCCACTTGGGCAGCAGGGCATAGTTAGTGGCAGTCAGGACGTTCCAGCCCGCGTCAAACAGAGCGCTGGCGACCCTGCCGGCCAAACCCTGCTTGCTGGTGGCATCGATCACGGTTACGCCAAGGCCCCCGGCCTTGAACTGGCTCTGGGTGACGGTCTGGGCACCCAGGTTAAGGTCCGAGAATCCACTGTTGATGTTTAGCGCCACGATTCCGGCAACCGCTAATCCGACAGAAACTGCCGCATAGCGCACGAACGAAATGATTCGACTTCCCGCGGTTGGCTTGGCGCGGTGACGGCCGCCGGGGGCGCTCACCGAGTCAAACTCGTCCTTGGGGAAGTCTTTGGCCATTATTCCTGCTTGTATTAGGTAGGGCAAGAGCCCAACATCGGTGGTGTTCCTAATTCTAGGCTCTGGAGGCATTCGTGGATTTCCCGGTTAGTAAGACAGACGAGCAGTGGCGGAACGAACTGTCGGAGTTCGAGTACTACGTGCTGCGCCAGGCGGGCACCGAGCGTGCCTATACCGGCGAGCTGTTGGAGGAACACCGCAAGGGGAAGTTCAACTGCCGGGCCTGCGGGGCGTTCCTATTCGAAAGCAACGCCAAGTTTGATTCCCACTGTGGTTGGCCATCGTTTTACGAGCCGCAATCGGGAGATGCGGTGGTGCTGCGTGAAGACCGCAGCCACGGAATGATCCGCACCGAGGCGCTTTGCGCAAACTGCGGAAGCCACTTGGGCCACGTATTTGAGGATGCACCACAGACCCCAACCGGCGACAGGTTCTGCATCAACTCGGTTTCGATTACCTTCGACGAGGCTTAGAAGCGGGCAGGGCAAGGCCTGTTACCACTAGGCCCGACCCGAAGTGGCGTGAATAGACTGTGAACATGACGGAACCAGAGAAGCAGCAGGGCCACGGGAGCGACTTCAAGCGGAAGATGCGCGACCGAAATCGCTATGACAATGGCGGCGTGGGCTTCTTCATGTTTTTGGCGTTCATCGGTGCAGCCGTGTACTTCGTTTCTCGCTCTCACGGATTCTGGGATGGAGTGCTCGCGATCCTGAAGGCAGTGGTCTGGCCAGCTTTCCTGGTATTCCAACTGCTGCAGCACTACCTGGGCTAAGCAAAACCGCGAACAAGCGGTTTTGTGGAAACGCGTAAACAGCGTGATTGAGTGACTACAAAACGAGAGCAAGTCCCTTAGTCGGAGAGCCGGCTAGGCAAAACCGCGAACAAGCGGTTTTGTGGAAACGCGTAAACAGCGTGATTGAGTGACTACAAAACGAGAGCAAGTCCCTTAGTCGGAGAGCCGGCTAAGGGACTCGAACCCTTAACCCCCGCATTACAAGTGCAGTGCGCTGCCAATTGCGCCAAGCCGGCTTGTGCTCTTTCGGGCACCAGATAAGTCTACTAAGCCCTGGCCGAGTGAGGCGATTGGTGTCATGCGCGTTGGCTAGAGACGCGAAATTAGCGAACCGCACTTCACGCAGCGCTTTTCGGTGGCTGGGCTCTCCGAGGAGCAGAGGGCACACGTATAGAAATCTGGCACCGGCTTTGCTGGTTTAGTTTGCACCGCTTCCCGGTCTGCCTTCACCGCGCGCACCACCGCAATGACAAGACCGACCAGGGCCACCACTGGCCCTAGCAGGAAAAGTGGAATGAATACGAATACGATGTCTCCGCAGCCGCCTGGGTTGCCCTGTGGCATGCAAATTGCGTAGGTCAGCGGGATTGGTGACAGAAATAAGCCAACCCCGATGAGCATCACTACGACGCCCGGATTAATTTTCCGTTTGGCCTTTTCAACCACGGTTTCCCCCTCGGTGATCTTTACCCTCACAGTAGAGGTAAACCCCTAAATACGCCCTATTTCTCTCCACAGTGAAACGAATGCATTCAAAAATGTTCGGCTGCTATCACGAAGCCGATGGCCTGCGCCGTGCGCTTTTCTACTGTTCTTATTGCCAACTACCTGGCATACCGCTCATAGAAAAGGTAAAGCAAGTGGAATCCATTCGTAAGCAGCTAAAGGGGAGCTCGGACCAAGGTTTCACCCTGATCGAACTTCTCGTTGTAGTTCTCATCCTTGGCATTCTCTCGGTGATCGCAGTGGTCGCCGTGAACAATGCCCGCACCACAGCCATTCAGAAGGCGTGCGTCTCTTCGGCGAGCGCCTACGTGAACGCATACGACCAGTACGCGGCACAGAACACCGTTACGCCACCTACTACTGGCACCACCTATTCCAGCACCGAGCTTGGAACCTTACTGGTGGACAAGGGGTACCTGAAGGGCCTGTCGACCAGCACCGACTACTCGCTGACCGCAACCTACGTTGCTGGCGTGTCTGGCGGAGCCGCCGCCCACATCACCGTGGCCGGCAGCGTGGCTGGTTGCAGCGCAAGCTAATCTCAAAACTCGGCATCAAACTCGCGGTTGCAGTCCTAGGATTGCAACCGCGAGTCTTTTTTGCGGGGAGGCAATGATGTCGCTCGATCAGGCAACAGCCACATACAACGCGGTGCAGTGGGCGATTCTTTTTCTGCTGGGCGCCGCATTTGGCTCTTTTGCTACCGTCCTCGAAGCGCGCGTGCCATCGGGGCGTTCGATCGTCAAGCCCCGGTCGGCCTGCCCCAACTGCGGCCACCAACTCTCTTGGCACGAGAACATTCCCATTCTTGGCTGGCTGCTACTTCGGGGCAGGTGCGCGGGCTGCCACTCCCCGATCAGCGTGAAGTACCCGCTGATAGAGCTCTCCACCGCTTTCCTGTTCCTGCTGGCATTCACGCCGGGACCAGACCCCAAGTTTGGCGCCGGCAACCTGGCCATGGCCGCCATGGCAGTGGTAACAGTTCCGCTCGTGATGATTGACCTGGAATTCCATCGGCTACCGAATGCAATCACCTACCCCACCGGCATCTTTTTGCTGGTGCTAATGGCGGCGCACGCCTTGCTCATGAGCGACCTGCAGGGAAGCTGGGGCGTACTGCTTTCCGGAGTCATTCCCGCCCTGACCCTGCTAACGCTAGGGCTGATCAGTCGCGGCGGCATGGGGCTGGGCGACGTGAAGTTGGCTGCACTGATGGGGTGGTCGGCCGGCTGGTTTGGAATCGCCGCCAATGTCACCGGTTTTGTGATCGCTTTCCTACTTGGCGGTTGTTACGCCCTGGTGGTTTTGCTATCCCGCAGGGGCACCCGGAAATCCGCCATTCCTTTTGGGCCATTCCTGTTGGCTGGACTCTGGGTGGCCTTCGCGGGAGGTCAATTGCTACAAAATGTAGTGCTGTCCGTATGGGGATTTTAGACACGTTTTTTGACCTAATTCAGACGTTCGGTTAGCCCCATAAAGCACTAAACCACCCCTCTCCCCCGTTGTTCACTGGCTGATGTCAGTTCAACACCAGGGGAAAGTGGGAACAAATGGACGCAGTTTTAGAGCGTCAGAATTCGGAAACTTCCGGAGCTAAAGCGTCAAAGGGCCGAGGGCTTTTCGGCCCCAAGCAGGCCATCGAATCGACCACCGACACGGTAGCAGCCGCGGCTACCAGCGACGGCCCGATCGCCGAATTGGTCAGCTCGGTCATGGAACGAGCGGTCCGACTTCGCGCCAGCGACGTTCACGTCGAACCCACCGAGGGCGACCTAGTGATTCGCGCCCGCGTCGATGGCCAACTGGAGGTAATCGAACGCCTACCTGGTGCTACCGCCGCAAGCTTCATCAGCCGCCTAAAGGTTCTGGCCAAGATAAACATCGTCGAGCGCCGCCGGCCCCAAGACGGCCAGTTCTCGTTGGTGGTCGACGACCGCCAGATCGACTGCCGCCTGGCAACGGTTGCGACCCTCTACGGCGAAAAGGCTGTTATGCGTTTGCTTGACACCCGCAAGGCGCTAACCGACCTGAGCGGCCTTGGCCTGGGCGAGGAGCAGCTGCGCAAGGTGCGCAAGATGGTGCACGCGCAGCACGGTCTGGTAATCACCGCAGGCCCAACCGGGTCCGGCAAGACCACCACCCTGCACTCGGCTTTGCACGACCTCGACGTAGCCAACCTCAACGTCTCCACCATCGAAGACCCCGTGGAATACGTAATGAAGGGCATCAACCACATTCCGGTGGTTGAGGAACTGGGCATCGGCTTCGCACAGCAGCTGCGTGCACTGCTTCGCCAGGACCCGGACGTGATTCTGGTTGGTGAGACCCGCGACAGCGAGACCGCACGCATCTCCATCCAGGCCGCACTCTCCGGCCGCCTCGTCATCACCTCACTGCACGCCACCGACGCCCTAGCCACCATCTACCGCCTGTTCCAGATGGAGATTGAGCCATACTTGGTGGCCGCATCGCTGCGCGGCGTGATCGCCCAGCGCCTGGTACGCAAGGTTTGCGACGACTGCGCCGAGCACTACAAGCCCACCAGCGAGGAACTCCTGATGCTCAGCGGCCTCGAGCTGCCCAAAAACCTAAAACTTCGCCGAGGAATCGGCTGCGAGAACTGCCGCCACAGCGGATACCGAGACCGCGTCGGTGTTTATCAGGTGTTCGAGATTTCGGACAACATGCGTGAACTAATTTCACGCCGGCCAGATCCCTACGAGATGGCTGCCATGGCCGAAAAAGAAGGCCTCAAGAGCCTCGAGACCGAGGCTTACCTGCTGGCAATCGCCGGCCACACCACCGTCCAGGAAGCCACCAGGCTGGTGACCAAAGATGTCCACTAACACTCAAAAACCACCGAAGTTGAATCTCCGCGAACGCCTGAATTCGTCGACCGCCAAGGCGGAAAACAGCGATCGCAAGTGGGTCATCGTCCAGCAGGATGCTGCCGGAAAAAAGGTCACGACCAAGGTAAACGCCGCAGGTCGTGCCGCAGCCAAGGCGCAGGCGGATCAGAACCTGACGATCCTCAGCCTCTCGGAGCAGAAGTCGCTGCTGCAACTGGAGATTGGTAATACCGTCAAGCCATCGGTGCTGCTGCAGTTCACCCGCCAGATTGCCTCTTTTACCGCCGCGGGAATTCCCGTGATCGAGGCCCTGGAGATGCTGGGCCAGTCCAGCAAGTCGGCACCGATGCGCTCCGCACTGGAAGCCATGGTGGACGATGTTCGCGATGGCGGAACGCTGGCGCATGCAGCCGCCGAACACAAGCACGTGTTCCCGGCCTACTACATCGCGATTTTGGGCGCCGCCGAACGAACCGGCGATCTATCGGGAACGTTCGAGACCCTGAGCACCTACCTGGAACGAGACCTGAATTCGTCCCGCGCCGTGAAGTCTGCCATGTATTACCCGGCGGTGCTATTCCTACTGGGAGTTGGCGCAATGGTTGTCATGAGCACAGTGGTGCTGCCCAAGTTCAAGACCTTCTTCACCAGCTTGGACACCCAGCTTCCGCCTGCAACCGCGGCACTTTTGGCACTGACGGACTTCATCGGACAGTTTTGGCCGGAACTTCTGGCCTCGATCGCAATCGCGATTGCCGCATTCATTTACTACCGTCGCACCCCGGCAGGCCACCTTGAGACCGACCGCCTGGTGCTCAAGGCCCCGGTGTTCGGCCAGCTGCTGCAGCTGGTGGCGCTCGAGCGCTTCTGCCGCATCCTGGCTTCGCTCAACGACACCGGCGTGAACCTCACCGATTCCCTCAAGCTCTCGGCAGAGGTGCTCGGCAACAAGGCCTACGAGAACGCGGTTCTTCAGGCACGCGATGGCGTGATCGGTGGACGAGGAATCGCCCAGCCGCTGGCCGAGGCCAAGATGTTCCCCGAGGAGGCAGTGCAGATTTTCCGGGTGGGCGAACAGTCCGGCCTGCTCTCGCTGCAGCTACGCCACGCAGCCAACTACTACTCGGGCGAGGTGGACTACCGACTAAAGAACCTGACGGCACTCATCGAACCGGTGGTGCTACTGGTCATCGGTGGTGGCACCGGATTTGTGGCCGTGGCACTGGTCTCGGCCATGTACGGCATCTATTCATCGCAGTCGATGGGAGCCTAAATTGCGCAAGATCTGGTCTCAAATCAGGTACTCCAGCGACGAGGGCACTTCGCTCGTCGAGGTCGTGGTTGCAGTATTCATTCTGGGTTTTGTCGGACTCTCGCTGGTGGGTGGCCTTGGCTCCACCAACAAGGTCGTAGACAAAACCGCCTCGGTGATCTCGGCCAACAACACTCTCCAGACTGCGGCTCGCTCGCTAAAGGAAGACGTCCAGCTCATCGGCTGCTCTAAGGACAATCAGAACCCCTACGCGGGGATAGTGGGTGCGCTGCTACCGGCCAACGTGACCATTTACGGCGACATCCAGGCCAAGTACATCTACAACGACCCGAATGCGGCCTTCACCCCGTGTTCGCAGTGGAGTAACGGCCAGCAGGACGTTCAGGAAATCACTCTGCGCTACTTCGACCCGATGGCCAAGGTTACCCAGCTGATCACCGTGACCAAGTCCATCTACGACTGCGCCGACTGCGTGAGCCAGCAGCCGGTTGACTTTAGCGTGCACCTGCCAGATGCCACCGGCGCCTGGTCTACCGCAGGCAACCTGGAGGTTGTCGCCGGAGACACCAAGTCGATTCCGCTGCACGCGGTTGGCACGAACGCGCCGGCGGGCTGGAGCCCAGACCTGGTTTGGCAGTTGACCACACCGAAGGCCGGCTTCATCTCGGTGGCCGTTGTGCCAGACGCAACCGACCCGACGGTGGGCAACCTGGCGGTTGGGGTTTCTCAGGACACCCCGGCCGGCACGTACCAGACCACGGTTCGCGCCTTCGACCTGACCTCCAACACCTATTCCAAGCTGGTCAACAAGAACCTGCAGATCACGGTCTATCCGGCGATCACCATCAACGGAGTAAGCGACACCAGCGACCTCGAGACCATGGTTGGCTGCGGCTTCACCGGAACTAGCAATCTTGCCAGCAGCGCCGCCTGCGGCCCCGGTTTCGGCGCCAACCTGACGCTTTCCGGCGGTTATGGTGACGAGCGTATCCAGCCGGGCAGCTTTGGGCCCTATGTCATCAGCAATGCCGGAAGCGTCAAGGTGGGCACAAACACCAAGCTCACTTGCACCACCACCTCGGTGTGTATCAGTTTCAACACCGCGGCCACCGCCACCGGATCGCAAAAGATCGACATCGTGGTAGCCGGTTCCAAGCTGAGCAGCGCGCCCAATGCGCAGGCGCTGAAGACGCTGTACCAGGCCAACATCCGCAGTCAGTACGGGCTGGGAACCGCCTCCGCGCCATTCCTGGTTCAGTGCTACAAGCAAGGCGGATCCACGGCCATCGGATTCCTGGCCAGCACCCACGACAATTACTGCGGCTTCACCATTAGCGCGTCGGCGCGTACCGGATCGAGAGCCGGACTCACCTCGTACTCGGCGGTCAGCGGCACGCTTGCCAACTATGAAGCCGACAAGACACCCAAGCTGTCCTATTCCAGTGCCACCGATACCGCCAGCATCGCCTACACGGTATTCCCGACCGGCAGCAACATTTGCAACGGCAAGGCGGCGGGCCAATATTCGCCGGCCACGCAGATTGCCTCGGTGAAGGACGCCCGCCTATCATCGGTGAGCGTTCCAGTTTGGATTTCGATCAAATGCTAAATCCACGATTCCTAAAAGACGACCGCGGACTCACGCTGCTAGAGGTGCTGATTGGCACGGTCATCACCGCACTAATTTCCATCACCCTGTTCCGGTTGGGCTCAGATGCCTCGCTTGGCATGGACCGCACCGTGGACCGAGCGGTGGCCCAGGCCGTGACCGGCAGCTACGCGCAGATCATCCGCAACGACGTTGACGCGAGCGTGGCGGTGACCGTGTACACTGCAACACCGCCGGCATACTCCGGAACCGATACGACCAATACCTCGGCGCTATGCAGCTCCTGGATGAACGCGCACGACCCAACCGCTTGGAGCACCCCGGGTCAGGCCGGTTTCGTGCGAACCCTGTTCACGCTTCGTCAGGCGCTGGTCGCCACCACAAGCACCGTCTACACGGACGCCACCATCCGCTGGGTTGGTTACGAAATTCGCGGCACCGCCGGCAAGGATGCTACCGGGGCAGCGCTGGTCGACTACTCGCTCTGGCGGGTCACCTGCGGCGAGACCGCGGGAGTTGCCGACCTGCCATCGGCAAGCGGATCGCGCCAGATCATTGACCTCGGTGTCAACTTTGATCCCGCAGCAGCGGGTTCCACGACTCTGTTCTGCAACGGCTCAGGCACTGTTGCCTGCGCTACCTCCGGCACCTCCGGCGTAGACACGAATGCCACCGTGTCGGCGTTCAGCTTCAAACTCCCATACCAAAACGTGAAACAGCTGACGGCAGGATCTGCCGGCTCCGGTTCGCTCACCCAGCGAGACGCCACCTTTGCAAACTCTCTCACCACCAACCTGCAACGAAAGGTCAACTGAAATGGACCAGCTTAAAAACACCGATTTCCTGAAGGGCAAATCCGACTCCGGAGCCGCGCTGGCCCTGGTTCTGCTGCTGGTGATTTTCCTTAGCCTCTGGCTTGCCGCGGTCACGGTATTCAACAGCAACAGCAAGAATGCCGCCGCGCACAACATAGCCAAGAGTCAGCAGCGCCAGGCCGATGTCGCGGCCGCGGTGGATGCCGCTTTGGCGGTCATCAACACCCCGGGCGCCAGCTTCGTTCCGAGCGCTGGCAGCAATTACGCGGCGGGCACGAACTGCCCATCGGTGATGCCGGATATCAGCCAAGCAACCCCCGTCTACACCGACGCCAACGGAATCAAGGTTTACTGCGTCGTTGCCAACTCATCCTCGGTGGTGGCCATGCCGGCAGCGGTGACGCTGCTCGGCACCTCGACCCTTACCCCTGGACAGACCGCCGGGCTAAGCCTGAGCACCACCGGATCCGGTTGCGACCCAAATAAGACATTTAACGTGAACGGCGTGATTCAGCTGGGCGCGCTTTCGGTGACCAGCCCAAACAACACCTGCCCGTTTGGCATTGGCCAGGCGACCGACCAAGCCGGCAGCAGCACGACCGCAAACAACATCCTGCTATACGCCGACCCGGGCACCTCCTCGGGCTCTACGTCGAGTGGCGGAACCCAACCGACGGTCATCAACAAGGCCACCGGGCTTCCTAGCAGCCTGGCCCAGCCGGACAAGAGCGGCAGCCTAGACCCGCACAAGCCGGGTTCGGCCATGTACTACTACACAAAGTACGTCTCGGGAACCCTGCCCAAGACTCCGACCGCGGGCAAAGACAACTCAAAGGTAACCTTCGAGGGCACCTGCGCCGCTCCGATCAGTTTCACTCTGGACAGCGGCAAAACAATCAAGGCAGTTGTGGTTCACGCCTCATCCAACAAGTCCCCCGCGGACCGCTTCGGTAACCAGTTCGATTTCGGCTGGGTGGATGACGCCGCTTTGGCCACGCTCAACGCCATGACCGATGGCAGCAGCGGCTCCTGCGGCAAGCTGGGAGTGCCGATCGTTTTTGGTCACTCGGGCACCTTTAAGAACGCAACCGGAGTGAAGCCCGGCGAGGCCGTCTTCCGTTTCGAGCGCAGCAGCGCCACCAGCCAGACCACCGAGTGGAAGATTCAGGGCCACGCCGAGGTGGTGTTCGGACAGCCGATCCCCGGTAGCAATAATCACGTTAACGGTTGCGATTCCGCTAAGGCCGGTGCGATGGTCGAATACGGAATCGGTGCAAGGTTGACCCTGGACCAGTCGAAGGTATTCATGTGTGACCTGACCACCACCTCGGCCGAAAAGACCTTCCAGTATCCGGCCTGCGCCGCCCCCGAAAAGGGCTACGGCGCCGACTTCTACTACTCCGACACCGATACCAACGGTGACCGCCGCCTCAACAGCGTCGGCAGCCAGGCCCTCATCTACATGAAGACACCGGCCACCCAGGACGAGTCGGACGCCGCGACCAACGTGACCAGCGCCGCCTACATCGCATCGCACAGCAACGGCACCGATCAGGCGGGCGACTACGACACCTGGACCGCGGCGCAAAAGCTGAGTTGGGTCACCAAGTACGGCGAGAAACTGAAAATCGCCGGACGCACCATCAGCGAACGCCTGGCAACCATGGAATCCGATGCCCACGGCGAGAAGAGCAAGGCAGTGGGCACCCGTCTGGGCGGCGAGGACGACCGCGTCACCGAGGGACTTTCCGACCTGAGTGTCAGCGGTTCCTGCTTCGCGCCATCGGCCTACTTCCACCTCTACGAGTCCAGCCAGTCGAAGGCTCACTTCTCGCAGGGGCTCATGCTGCAGGCCCTAGAACTTCGGGTCGGCGACAAGGCAAATTCGCTGAGCGACTACACCACCAGCGGTGATGTGGGAGACCGCAAGGTGCGCCTGGAGATCTACAAGAAGGGCGTTCGCCTCTCGGTGATGAACGTGGCCATCCGGGATAACTTCGGCTACCGCGGAAAGACCGGCGACGGCTACCGAATCCTGGGTCAGGCGGCCGATAAATGACGACCGCGGTGAAGGCTCGGCGCGACTCCGAGGGCGGATTCACGCTCATCGAGGTGCTGATCACGGTGGTGATTCTGGGAATCGTCAGCAGCATCGCGGTGGTCGCCGTTGGTGCCACGGTTAGGTCTGCCCAGATCAAGAGCTGCATAGCTGACTGGAACAGCATCTATGTGGCGGCGAACGCCTGGCAGAGCGACCAGACCATCGGCAACATTACGCCCACCTCCTACCCGACGATCACCGATTTGGTGACCCAGGGATACCTGGTTAAACCAGACAACGCCGAGGCGAAATACGCGATCGGCTTGAGCTGGCCGCAACCGGCCGACGCCACCCTGCAACCCGTGGCAACACTCACCGTAAGCCAGAACGGGCAGAGCCTCACCGCCCCAACCGGTGATACCTCTCGTGGTGCGGACTGCAAGGCGGTAACCAACTAATAAAAACTTGTGCCGGGTTAGCGGTAGCCCGGCACGAGGCCAGATCGAACTGACACTCTCACTCTGGCCATGAAGTGCATACGCCTAAGCACCCCCTGGCATAGGCTGTAAATATGCACAACGAAAGCCGCCACCGAAAGCTAAGCCTTTGGGTGGCGGCTTTTGCACTCTGCTCGGCGCTGCAGGTGTTTAGAGGTGCGGCCGGCGATTCCTACATATTCGTTTCGGGCACTATTCTGCTGATTTTGAGCACCACTTTGCTTGAAAAGCTGGAATTCCCGAGCCATCGACTGGCCTCCGGTAGGCACCTGGACTGGTCGGGCCTGGTGCTGTTAGTTGCGCTGGCGTTCACCCCGCGACACAGCGCCTTCGACTTTGGAATTTTCGTGCTTCTGCTGCCGATAGTTGTGACTCTGGCATGGGGCGAGCGCAGCCGTCCAAAGCAGCCACTGACTAAGCGTGATCGCAATACCCGCTTTGTCTGGAGCGCCTGGGCAGTAGCCATGTGCCTTTGGGAATTCGCCGCCAACATCCTTGGACAGCTCTCCACCGATCCCAACAACTTCCCCACCATCTCGGTGCTGGTCGACCCACTGCTTAAGCCCGAGATCGGACAGGCCGGGTATGTGGCCGTTTGGCTCTCGGTTGGCTACTACCTGCTGAAGGCGGGGGCAAAGTGAACACCCATCAGCTGACAATCGCGGGCTATCTGGTGCTCCTAAGCATTGGATTTGTGCTCTGGTTTGCCACTCGCCATAACACTGGATCCAGGCTGACCAACCTCGGCACCATGTTCCAGCACCTGTTGCGCTACCGGGGCACCAGGCTAGGGCTAATCATCTTTTGGTGGTGGCTGGGCTGGCACTTCCTAGTGAGCGTAGTTCACTACAACTAGCCCCCAGCAAAACTCTGCAGCGCGCAAACGAAAAAGTGGCCGACTCCATCCGGAGTCGGCCACTTTTTGTAGTTCTTACTAGCCCTTGATGGCCTGCTGGAACCAGGCAGCGAAGCGCGCTGGGCTGGTGAGCTCGGCCTCGGTGGTCCAGGCGTACTGCTTGCCGTTTACGACGATGGTCGGAGTTCCGGTAACCGCAATGCTGGTGCCCTTGATGGTGTACTTGGCGCCCAGAACGGTGTTGGTGGTGTTCTCCAGCCACTTGCCGTAGGTCTTGTTGTTGATGCAGTCGGCGATCTTGGCGGCGTTCTCAACCTTCGATTCGGTGGTGCGCTGAATCAGGGCAGGGTTCTCCGGGCCAGGGGTGCCCTCGGCCGGCTGGTGTGCATAGAGCAGCGCCGAGAAGTCGAAGAACTGGTTTGGGCTGTAGTTGGCCACGCAGAGGGCCGCATTGCCGGCACGACTGGAATAGGTGTTAGGCGAACCGCGTCCGTCCAGGAACGAAATCGGGTGGTACTCGACGGTGGCCACTCCGGCCTTTACCCACTGACGCAGCTGGTCGGCGTTGCCCTGCTCGAAACTCTGGCAGATTGGGCACTGGTAGTCGAGATACATGACGATGTTAGGCACGGCCTTGCCCGCGCTCGGTGCCGGGGTTGGCGCCGGGGTCTGGGTCTTGGTAAAGGCCTGAAGGTCGGCACCGATCTTGATGCCGTTGTCGTATAACAGGTTGGCAGGCCCAGCCTGAGTGACGGCCTGCTGGTTGATTCCACCGACAATCGCAACGGCGATTAGCGATACCGCGGCCAAGATGCCAACAACCAGCGACACGCGCAGGGTTACGCTCTTGGTTCGTTCCTTGCGGGCGTTGGCTTCGCGCAGTGCGCGAGCCTTTTCGCGGGTTGCCTCGCGCTGTTCGGACCGGGACTGTCGTGCTTCGTTCGGAGCCATTGGTTTCCTTCTTGGTTCACCGGGGCCGCAATCGATACCTAATGGTTATCGTTCGGGCGATTTTTCCATGATAGACCAAGCCCCTGAACTGAGATACTTGATGTACCGGTGTCAACCATGGCCCGGCTCATTTCACTAAGGATCGTTCGGTACGTACCTACCGATGAAAGAGGGATAAATCATGGCGTCTGTAACTTTCGACAACGCTACCCGCCTTTACCCAGGCGGCACTCGCCCAGCAGTAGACAAAATCAACCTTGAAATCGCCGACGGTGAGTTCCTGGTTCTAGTTGGCCCATCGGGTTGTGGAAAGTCCACCACCCTGCGCATGCTCGCGGGCCTCGAGGACGTAAACGAGGGCGCCATCCGCATCGGCGACCGCGACGTCACCAATGTTCCACCAAAGGACCGCGACATTGCGATGGTCTTCCAGAACTACGCACTGTACCCACACATGACCGTGGCCGAGAACATGGGCTTTGCGCTCAAGATCGCCGGCGTTTCCAAGGAAGAGCGTGCAGCTCGCGTGCTGGAAGCCGCCAAGATCCTCGACCTAGAGCCATACCTGAGCCGCAAGCCAAAGGCGCTCTCGGGTGGTCAGCGCCAGCGTGTAGCAATGGGTCGCGCAATCGTGCGTAACCCACAGGTGTTCCTCATGGACGAGCCACTGTCCAACCTGGATGCCAAGCTGCGCGTTCAGACCCGCACTCAGATTGCGTCGCTTCAGCGCCGCCTCGGTGTGACCACCGTTTACGTTACTCACGACCAGGTAGAGGCAATGACCATGGGAGACCGCGTTGCGGTCCTCAAGGACGGCGTCCTGCAGCAGGTAGACACCCCACGTAACCTCTACGAGAAGCCAGCAAATGTATTCGTTGCCGGATTCATCGGTTCGCCTGCAATGAACCTGCTCCAGCTGCCAATCGTCGATGGTGGAGCCCAGTTCGGCGATGCCGTGCTGCCTATCGCCCGCGAGGTTCTGGCTGCGACCAAGGCGACCAAGGTCACCGTCGGTATCCGCCCAGAGTCGCTAGAGGTCACCACCGGTGCCGGCCTAGACGTAGCCCTCGACGTAGTCGAAGAGCTCGGCGCCGATGGCTTCGCATACGGAAACGCCACCGTTGACGGCGCGAACCACGAAATCGTGGCTCGTGTACACGGCACCGACCACCCACACGCCGGCGACAAGATCAAGCTGGCCGTGGGCGAGGGAATCATTCACCTCTTCGACGTCGAGTCTGGCCTGCGCCTCAACTAACGAAAAAACCATTGTGACTTCCAACGATTTGGAAATCACGGCTGCCACGGTAGAACCAGCACTGCTGGATCTACCGTGGCATTTGCCGTTAGAGGACTGGCCCGTCGAGAATATTGCTGCCCTGCCGAAGGGCCTCAGCCGTCACACCGTACGGTTTGCGCACCTCGGCGAGTACGTGATTGCCATCAAGGAGACCCTTCCCGAGCTGGCCAAGCGTGAGTACGAGATGCTCAAGTCGCTCGGCAAACTGGACGTACCCTGCGTGGAGCCGTTTGCCATCATCAATGGCCGCACCACCCGAGAGGGCGAGCCGCTGCTCGCGGTGCTAATCACCCGCCACCTAAAGTTCTCGCTGCCCTATCGAGCCATGTGGAGCCAGGGCTTACGCCAAGAGACCGCTACCCGCCTAGTGGATGCGCTGGCACTTCTCCTTGTGCGCCTGCACATCGCCGGGTTCTTCTGGGGCGATGTCAGCCTCTCCAACACGCTGTTCCGAAGGGACGCCGGGTCGTTCGCGGCCTACCTGGTCGATGCCGAGACCGGTCACCTGTACGACTCCGGGCTCAGCAACGGACAGCGCGAGAACGACCTAGAGATTGCGCGCGTCAACATCGCTGGCGAGCTCATGGACCTAATGGCCTCGGGCCACGCCGCGCCCGGCATCGACCCGGTGGCCATTTCCAACCGAATCATGACCGCCTACCGAGACTTGTGGACCGAACTGACCGGCGTGCAGCTGCTGGGCCAGGATGAACGCTGGAAGATCAGCCAACGCGTGAAGCGCCTAAACGAACTCGGTTTCGACATCGAGGAACTGGCCATCACCGCGAGCGGCAACGGGCGTCAGGTGAAGATTCAGCCCAAGGTTGTTGACGCCGGGCACCACGGTCGTCGCCTACTCCTGCTTACCGGTTTGGACGTAGAAGAAAACCAGGCTCGTCGCCTTCTCAACGACCTCGACCAGTACCGGGTGGAGCACCAACGCCTGGGCGCCGACGAAGAGGTTCTGGCGCACGAATGGCTCAGCCATAGCTTCGAGCCGGTGATCCTGGCAATCCCCAAGGACGCGGTTGGCAAGCTAGAGCCCGCCGAGGTGTATCACCAGGTGCTGGAGCATCGCTGGTACATGAGCGAAAAGGCGGGTCACGATGTGCCCATGGCCGAGGCCGTGCAGGACTACATGGTGAATGTGCTCTCGAACCGCCGAGACGAAGCCGCGCTGATTATGCCCACTACCACCGATAACTTCACACTGCCTACCCCGGTTCCCACCGGCACCATTACCGTGGTCGACGACGATGATGAGATCGACTGGCGCGACCTGATCTAACGGACCGGTCCGGGCCTAAATCAAGAAATGGGCACCCAATCGGGTGCCCATTTCTTGTAATTCCTAGTTACTTGGCGGCGCGCTGGCGAGCCACTTCGTATAGGGTCACCGAAGCAGCGATTCCCGCGTTGAGGCTCTCGGTGTTGCCGGTGATAGGGATACTCACGACAGCATCGCAGTTCTCCTGAACCAAGCGCGAGAGACCCTTGCCCTCGGAGCCAACGACGATGACCAGCGGTTCGGCAGCCAGGTTGAACTTAGGCAGCGATACGGTGCCGTCGCCGTCAAGGCCAACCACGAACAGGCCGCGGCGCTTGAGTTCCTTCAGGGTCGTGGTCAGGTTACCTGCCAGGGCAACCGGCACGCGGGCCGCTGCTCCCGCCGAGGTCTTCCAGGCCGCCGCGGTAACACCGGTGGAACGACGCTGCGGCAGGATTACGCCCTGGCCACCGAAGGCAGCAACCGAGCGAATGATCGCTCCGAGGTTGCGAGGGTCGGTAATGCCGTCCAGAGCCACGAACAGTGGCACCTGGTCGCGGTCCAGCACCTTGTCCAATAGGTCCATCGGGTGCTCGTAGTTGTACGGTGGCACCTGAAGCGCGATTCCCTGGTGCACCGCATCCATACCGGTCATGCGGTCAATCTCGGGGCGAGTGACTTCCTGGATTGGAATGCGGCGGTTATTTGCCAGCGCGATGGCTTCCTTGACGCGGTCATCCATTTCGATGCGCGCAGCCAAGTACATGGTGGTTGCCGGTACCTTGGTGCGAAGCGCCTCAAGCACCGAGTTGCGACCCGAGAGGACCTCGCTCGCATCGGTGGCCTTGGCCACGGTGGAAGAGTTGCGGCCACCTGCACCTCGGGTACCCGCAGTCTTGGCCGCTGGTGCCAGGAACTCGCCCTTGCGCATGCGCGAGCCAGCCTGAGCCTCGTACTTTTCGCGGCGCTCCTTGGCCTTCTGGGCCGGGTGGCCCTTGCGGTCTTCAGCCTTTGGAGTCGGACCCTTGCCCTCTAGCGCCTGGCGGCCGTTGCCACCGGTTCCCACTTTTCCGCCTTTGCCGCGCTTTGCGGTTCCCGGACGTCCTGGTTTAGCCATTTACACTCCAATGAGTTGAACCGGCGCCGTCGCTGAGTGCGATTCCGGCTGCCGATAGTTGATTACGAATTTCATCCGCGCGAGCGAAGTCTTTGTTAGCCCTGGCCTCCTGGCGCTGCAGCAGCAGTGCCTGGATCAGGGAGTCGAGGGCTTGGTGTTCGGAAGCGTTTTCCGATCCGGCCTCGGCCCATTCGGGGCTCAGCGGGTCGATTCCAAGCACCGAGAGCATGGCGCGCACCTGGCCTAGAGACAGTCGGACTGCCGCGCTATCGCCCGCGTCGATGGCCGCGTTACCGGCACGCACGGCGTCGAAAATGGCGGCGAGGGCCACCGGCAGGTTGAGGTCGTCGTCCATGGCCGAAACGAATGCTTCCGGAAGCCTGGCACCCAGTTCTGCCAGTAGCGGCGGGGCGTCGGCAGTGGCACTTCCACCTGCTTCGCGGTAGCCGCGGTTCAGGAACCCGGCGATTCGGTCAATGTTGGCCTGGGCCTCGGAGAGCGAGGTCTCGCTGTAGTCGAGGATGGAACGGTAGTTGGCAGAGCCGAGCCAGAACCTTACGGCTAGGGCAGACCCGGAAGCCAGGAGGTCGGCGGCGTAGATGGAGTTACCGAGCGACTTGCTCATCTTCTGCCCCGCCACGTTCACCAGGCCGTTGTGCAGCCAGAAGTTGGCAAACTCGTCGCCGGCAGCTCGACTCTGAGCCAGCTCGTTCTCGTGGTGCGGGAAACGCAGGTCTAGGCCGCCGCCGTGGATATCGAAGGCGCTACCAAGGTACTTGGTGCTCATTGCACTGCACTCGATGTGCCAGCCCGGACGGCCCTTGCCGAAGCGGCTGTCCCAGGCGGCGGTCGCTGGTTCTTCGGCCTTGGCCGCCTTCCACAGCGTGAAGTCTCGCGGGTCGCGCTTGCCTCGCGGGTCGGCATCGCCGGCATCGGCCATGTCGTCTAGTTTCTGGCGAGTCAGATCGCCGTAACCGGCCCACTTGGAGGCGGCAAAGTAGACATCGGCGCTGCCATCGGTGGCCTGATAGGCATAGCCGTTGGCAATGAGCCGTTCGATGAGCGCAAGCATCTCCGGGATGCTGGCGGTGGCCCGCGGCTCGTAAGTTGGAGGCGCGATTCGAAGGGCGCTGTAGGCCGCGTTGAAGGCCAGTTCCATCTCGTAGGCCAGCGCCCACCACTGCTTGCCGCGCACGACGGCGTTGGCCAGCACCTTGTCGTCGATGTCGGTGACGTTGCGCACCAGCGTGACATCGAGGCCCTTGACGGTCAACCAACGACGCAGCTGGTCGTAGGCCAGCGCGGAACGAAGGTGCCCCACGTGAGGTTCGCTCTGCACGGTTGGCCCACACAGGTAGATGCCCACCTTGCCCGGCTGCAACGGCGTGAACGCACGCAGCGCCTGGGACTTGGAATCGTAGAGGTGAAGGCTCACAGGGCTAGCCTACCTTCGGCTTGCCGACAATAAGGGCAGTGGCAACCGCGGCCACACCCTCGCTGTTGCCAAGGAATCCGAGGCCGTCGGTGGTGGTTGCCCCGATCGTCACCGGCGCACCTACCAGCTGCGTGAGACGCTGCTGAGCCAGTTCGCGGCGCGGAGCCAGCTTTGGCCGGTTACCTACGATCTGAACCGAAACGTTCTGAACCCACCAGCCGTGGTCGCGAAGCAACTCCAGGGTGCCCTCGATGAAAACGGCACCGGTGGCACCGGCATACTCCGGACGATCCACGCCAAACACCTTGCCGATATCCCCGAGGCCGGCGGCCGAGAGCAGGGCATCGACGATGGCGTGGCAGACGGCGTCGCCATCGGAGTGGCCCTCGAGTGCTACCTCATCCGGCCATTCGATGCCGGCTAGATTGAGCGGGCCGTGGCCATCGGCAGCGAAGCGGTGGACATCGGTACCGATTCCAGTTCGCTGCTCGGCGGCCAGGAGCTGCTGCGCTGTTGCCAGGTCTGCCGGGTGCGTGATCTTGAGTGCCGCGGCGTCACCGATGACACTAGTTACAGCGCCACCAGCGGCCTGGAACAGCGCGGTGTCATCGGTGAACTGGGCCTGCACGGAGGCATGTGCCGCCTTGAGCGCAGCCAACGGGAAACCCTGCGGAGTCTGAGCGACGCGTAGGTCGGATCGGTCTACGGTGTCGAGGATTAGCTCGGCTTCGGCACGCTTGATGGTGTCCACCACCGGCAATACCGGGACCACACCCTTGCCGCTTTCAAGCACCGCATCGGCGACGCGCTCGAAGACCACGGTCGGGGTCAGGCACCTTGCGGCGTCGTGAATGAGCACGACCGGAACCCGGTCTGGAACGGCGGCCAGCCCGTTTGCCACGGAGTCCTGGCGCGTCTCGGCCCCACCCTGGACGACGACGATGTCCACACCCGAAATAGAAGCGTAGTGATCTGCCAGGGCCTGCGCCTGGGGGTGGTAGCCGTCGGGGGCAACCAAGCTGATGTGGGCAACGCGTGGCGAGGCAACGATGCTGCGGAGCGCGTGTTCCACCAGGGGTACGCCGAGCAACGGCACGAATGCCTTGGGGATGTTTTTGCCTAGTCGCGCGCCCTCGCCGGCGGCCACCAGGACCACCGATAAGTCACGCATTGGCGGTTGGGCCTTGCCTTAGGAGGCTAGAACCTGGTCGAGCTCCACGCCGGCCGCTACCTCATCGGTGCGACGGGCAAGAGCGAGCTCCGAAACCAGAATCTGGCGGGCCTTGGCCAGCATGCGCTTTTCGCCGGCGGAAAGACCGCGGTCCTGATCGCGGCGCCACAGGTCGCGAACGACCTCGGACACCTTCACTACGTCTCCCGATGCCAGCTTCTCGAGGTTGGCCTTGTAGCGGCGGCTCCAGTTGGTTGGCTCCTCGACGAAATCGGCGCGCAACACGCCAAAGACTTCCTCGACGCCGGCGTTGTCGATGACGTCGCGAACGCCCACCATCTCGACGTTGGCTTCCGGGACCCAGATGGTCAGCTCGGTTTGTGCAACACGCAGCTGCAGGTAAGGCTTAGTCTCGCCACGAATGGTGCGCTCGGCCTTCTCGATAATGAGTGCCGCACCGTGGTGTGGGTAAACGACGGTCTCGCCGACCTTAAAACGCATAGAAAATCCCTCCGGAAACCCCAATTTTACCACAGAAACCCCATATTTATAGGGGTAAACTGGAAGGGCTATTTGTGCTCATCCCTGGAGGAAAATTGCTAGTTCGTAAGCTCGCCGGAATTGCTCTCGCAGCCGGTGTTTTGGTCTCGGTGGCTGGTTGCAGCTTCAACCCAAACCCTGAGTCTCTTCAGTCCTACGCACCGAGCGACGGTGTCGGCACCGACTTAGCGTTCAGCAAGGCAGACCGCAACCAGAGCATCAAGTTCCGCAACTTCCTGATCCTCACCGATGGCACCAACTACAACCTCTACGGCACCATCATCAACGGTGGTTCCAAGGCACAGAGCGTGACCCTGCAGCTTTCGTCTGACAGCACTCAGTCGCAGACCGTTTCGGTCCCTGCTGGACAGACCGTGGTCTTCAACAAGGACAACGCGACCACCGTCGCGCTCTCGGGCAAGCCAGGCGCACTACTCGACTTCAAGGTTGGCTCGGCCAACGGCAGCAACTGGACCACCATGAGTGTTCCAGTACTGGACGGCACCCTCAGCTACTACGCACCGCTGCTGAGCCCTAGCCCAAGCGCTTCTAACTAAGTAATACTTAAAAGCGAAACCCGCCGAACCTCTCTCTCGGCGGGTTTCGCTTTTAAGCGCTTTATAGTCGTTGCCGACAGCTAATGCTGCTTCCCGAAGAAACAAGCAACTTCTGCGGCTAGACCTCGAACTTGTATCCCAGGCCGCGCACGGTCAACAGGTGAACCGGGCGTGCCGGGTCGTCCTCGATCTTGGACCGGATGCGCTTGATGTGCACATCCAGGGTCTTGGTGTCGCCAAAGTAGTTGCTGCCCCAGACGCGATCGATGATCTGGCCGCGGGTGAGAACACGGTTCACGTTCTCCAGCAGCAGCTCCAGCAGTTCGAATTCCTTCAGCGGCATTGCGATCTTCTCGCCGTGAACAAATACCTGATGGCGTTCGATGTCCATGGATACCGGACCAGCCTCGATTACGTTGCCGGCGACCACCGATGGCTCGACGCTGCGGCGGAGCACGGCCTTCATGCGTGCCAGGAGTTCGCGGGTGCTGTATGGCTTGGTGATGTAGTCGTCGGCACCGATCTCGAGGCCAACGACCTTGTCGATCTCGGTGTCCTTGGCGGTGAGCATGATGATTGGCACGTTGCTGGTGGCGCGGATGGTGCGGCACACCTCACTGCCGCTCTTGCCCGGAAGCATGAGGTCGAGCAGGATGAGGTCCGGGTTCTCCGATTCGAACAGGGCCAGCGCCTTGATGCCGTCCTCGGCCTCGATGGTCTGATAGCCCTCGCGCTGCAGCTGGATCACAAGCGGCTCGCGCAGGTTCTGTTCGTCTTCGACTACTAGTACTCGGGTCATTTGCTAGCCCTTCTGCATTTCGGTGAGTTCTGAAGGCATCTCTGGGATGCGAAGAGTGAAGGTGGAGCCCATCCCCGGCTTGGAGAATAGGCGCACTTCGCCTCGGTGGTTGAGCGCGACGTGCTTGACGATGGAAAGCCCCAGGCCGGTTCCGCCGGTTGCCCGCGAACGCGACTGATCTACGCGGTAGAAGCGCTCGAAGATGCGGTCCTGGTCTTCCAGGCTGATTCCCACACCGTTGTCGATGACGCTGATCTCGGCAACGCCGTCTACCGAACGGAGTCCGACGCCAACCTGCTTGCCCTCGTCGGAGTAGTAGATGGCGTTCTGGATGAGGTTGCTGACCGCCATCTCCAACGATGCGCGGTCACCGAAGACCAGGTGGCCGGGAGACGTCGCGACCTGAATATTGCAGTTGCGGTTTTCCGCGAGCACCGCGTTTTTTTCGACGGCCACCGAGATGACCTGGTCCAGCTCTACCGGCTGGTAGTTGGCCTGGCTGTCGGTGGACTGCACCTTGGAGAGCTGGATGATGTCCTGAACCAGGTCGGCTAGCCTGTCCGCCTCGCGCTTGAGGTTGGTGGAGAAACGCTTGACCACGGCTGGGTCGTCGATGCCGTCGGCCAGGGTCTCGGCCAGCAGACCGATGGCGGCAATCGGGGTCTTCAGTTCGTGCGAAATATTGGCGATGAAGTCTCGGCGGGTCTCTTCGAGGCGCTTGGTCTCGGTGCGGTCGTCTACCAGCAGAAGGACCAGGTTGTTATCGACGCGACCGGCGCGCGCGTGCACGTAGGAGCGCTCGCCACGCAGGCCGGTGACCAGGTCGTATTCGGCGGTGATTGCCTCGCGGCGTCCGCGGGCTCGGTCTACCAGGTCGGAAAGCGGCTTGTGAACCAGCATGTGCGACTGAACCAGACCCAGGGCAAGCGCCGTGGTGGAGGCGCGCACGACCAGGCCGTTGGTATCAACCAACACGCTTGAGGTCTCCAGAACGTCAAGGAGTTCGGAGAGCTGCGGCGAGATCTTGGTGGGTTCGCCGAGCTCAAGCGCCCGCAGGTCCTCGCTGTACTGCTTCAATTTGCCGACTTTCAATAAAATGCGACGTTTGACTTACCAAAAGTGTTTAATAGGTTAACAACACTGTCGCTGAAATTCAGACTAAGACATTTTCAACATTGGGGTCACGGGGCACCAGTCAAAAATGGGTTCAATTCCAAACTTGTTTGGTTTCTGTTTTTACTTAGTTAACCGAGTGCTGGGAGATTATTTTGGAAAGCAACGAAAGGGATGTAATGCGCGAGGTATTCCAGAACCAGCTGAGCGACGTACAGAGCCGCCTAGTAGAGATGGCCGAGTCCGTAACCGTGATCATGGACAAGGCTTCGCGCGCGTTCCTGAATAGCGATGTTGCACTGGCCGACGAGGCAATCGCCCTGGCCGAGGCAAACGAGAACCGCGCCCTGGCGCTGGACGAAATCGTCATTCGCGTCCTCGCTAAGCAGTCTCCGGTTGCCCGCGACCTACGCATCCTGGTTTCGGCCCTGCGCATCAGCGCATCGCTCGAGCGCATGGGCGCCCTGGCCGGCCACGTCGCCGCCATCTCGCGCTACCGCTACCCGGGCAGTGCAGTTCCTGCCGCGCTTCACGACACTTTCGCCGAGATGGGCCGCCTGGACGTAGAGCTTGGTCGCCGTGTGACCACCCTGCTGGGCAACACCGACGTTGACCTGGCTCGTTCGATCCAGGCCGAAGACGCCCGAGTGGACGAGCTTCACCGTCACGTATTCTCGGTGGTCCTGGCCGACGACTGGAAGGAAAACGCCATGTACACCGTGGACGTAACCCTGGCCAGCCGTTACTTCGAGCGCTTCGCAGACCACGTAGTGGACATCTCCACCAAGGTCTCCTACCTCACCACCGGCGAGTGGGCCGAAATCGATTAAAGATTTCTTGAGGATCGAATTCGGTCCTTAAACGAAGTTCGCCTCCCCGAATGGGGAGGCGAACTTCGTTTAGGCGGTTTGGTTTACTTCTTGTTGCCCTGGGCTGCTACCGCAGCGGCACCGGCTGCGGCGGCCTCAGGGTCCAGGTACTCGCCACCGGCAACCAGTGGCTTGAAGTTTTCGTCCAGCTTGTAGACCAGTGGAATTCCGGTTGGGATGTTCAGCTCGGCGATGTCGGCGTCGCTGATGCCATCCAGGTGCTTAACCAGTGCACGAAGCGAGTTCCCGTGTGCGGTGACCAGAACGGTCTTGCCCTCGGTGAGGTCAACCTTGATCTCGTCGTTCCAAAGCGGAAGCATTCGCTCCAGGACGTCCTTGAGGCATTCGGTATTTGGCACGTTCGGGCCCAGGTCTGCGTAGCGCTCGTCGTTAGCCTGCGAATACTGGTCCGCGTCGTCGATCGGTGGAGGTGGCACGTCGAAGCTGCGACGCCAGATCTGGAACTGCTCGGCGCCGTATTCGGCCAGGGTCTGGGCCTTGTCCTTGCCCTGCAGCGCGCCGTAGTGGCGCTCGTTGAGACGCCAGTCGCGCTTGACATCCACCCAGACGCGATCTGCCGCGTTGAGGGCGATGTGGGCGGTGTTGATGGCGCGACGCAGGCGCGAGGTGTAGAGGAGGTCTGGCTTGAGGCCCGACTCCGCCAGCAGCTCGCCGGCTCGCTGGGCCTCAGCGCGGCCCTGGTCGCTCAGGTCTACGTCAACCCAACCGGTGAAGAGGTTTTCCTGGTTCCAGGTGCTGTTGCCGTGACGCAAAAGAATGAGTGTGTATTTGTGTGCCATGACAACAAGTTTACTTTGTTGCCTGGCTGGGCCACCGAGGCGGTCTTCCGGGTGCCAGTCAGCCGGTAACTTTATTGGTGATGGCTGCAAAGAAACCCGTGGGCGCGGTAACCCGCGGAACCACCAACCCCAACCGGCTCCGCAGGGTAGACCGGTACATCTGCGCACTTCCGGTCTTGCGCAAGGTGGCGCGCCCGATTGTGGTAGACCTTGGCTACGGCGGGGCGCCATTCACCGCGGTTGAGTTGCTGGCCCGCTGCAAGGATGTGAATCCACTGGCCCGCTTGGTGGGCGTGGAAATCGAGAAAGAGCGGGTCGAGCGTGGCCTCGCCGTGGCCACCGATGACCTCAGGTTCACACTCGGTGGCTTCGAAACCCCACTTCCTAAAGACTTTGGCGACAACGCCGACATCATCCGCGCCTTCAACGTTTTGCGCCAATACGACGAGTCCGAGGTGCCAGCCGCCTGGAAACTGATGCAGTCTCGGCTCAGCCCGGATGGACTGCTGATCGAGGGAACCTGCGACGAGATTGGCAGGCTGGCCAGCTGGGTGACCCTGGACCGCGAGCGCCCGCTCTGGTTCACCGTCTCGCTACGGCTGGCACAGCTGGAAAACCCGAGCAAAGTCGCCGAACGACTGCCCAAGGCTCTGATTCACCACAATGTTCCGGGCGAGAAGATTCACGAATTCCTGGGCGCACTAGACCTCTGGTGGAACACGCACGCGCCGCTGGGCGTTTTTGGCGCAAGCCAGCGCTGGATCGCGGTGTGCAAGAGCATGACCGACGCGGGTTGGCCCATAAAGCCCGACCGCGCCCGTTGGCGCCTCGGCGAAATCACTGTGAACTGGACCGCGGTAGCGCCCTAGCCGCCGGGTCTAACTAGACCTGTCCCGGAACCCATACCGGGCTAGATAGCGGGCAGTTCCGCGCGCGCCTCATCTTCTGACATTCCGGCGGCACAGAGCAGGTCTACCAGCAGCGGGCGCAGCAACAAAAGCACCGATGCCTCGCGCAGCTGGTCTGCAATTCCAAACTTTTTGGGGTCCAATTGGTGGATGATTCCCACGTAAAGGTCCTGGGCGTCCTGTTGGCGCTCGGGGTCTTCGAAGCTCTGCAGCAGCACTCTCGTGGCATCCTCGATCTGCTCCAGGAGGTCGGCTAAGTAGGGTCTAGCCTGTCCGTCCCGGATGAGGAAGTCGATGCGACGGACCACAACCCGAAGGTTACGCGTTGCCAGGTCCATGCCACGGAGCAGCCTGGTCTGCCCCTGAAGTTCGCCCTGGTGCTTTCGCAAGAACGGCGAGATACGCGAGATGGCGATTGCGGAGTCAAGGCTCATGCGCCAGTTGTCGAGCAGCGGCTGAGTGCGCCGAACGGTTAAAAGGCTGGCATCCGCGGAGGCCACATCGGTGCTGCGAAGCGCGGCCCGAATGGACGACAGCGAGTCCAGAAAAACATCGAAGAGCTTTTCGGCGTCGTTCTTGGCCAGGCCACGGGGATCACGGGGAATCAAGGCCGTTGCCGCGAGCGAAATACCCGCACCGATCAGGCCGTCGACGGAACGCATAAACGGGCCGCCAGGGGGCGCGACGGTGAGGTAGACCAGCGCCGATTGGGTGGCAGCGGCAAGCGCGAAGGTGGCGCTGTTGGTGACAAACCGGGCCGCCAAAAGCACGAACAGGATGAGCACCGGAAGCTGCCAGTAACCCTTATCGAATACCACCTGGAACAGCTCGGAAAGCGCGATTCCGGTGACCATTCCAAGCGAGGTCTGCAGAATACGGCGCGGCCTGGCGTCACGCGACAGCCCGAGCGAGGTGATACTTACAGTTACGGCCAGGAACGGGATGGGGTGCCCGAGAAGGTAGTGCGCAATCAAATACGCGACGGTTGCCGCGATGGTGATCTGCAGGCTCGGTGCTAGCGACTCCAGCACACGCCTAGCCGACTCGCGGAAATTCCAGTGGCGACGCCCCTTTGGCTTCACCTGCTTGATTACTTGCGTGTCCAAAAAGCTCATGTGCGTTTCCCTCGGTTTCGGCTAGCGCCTCGGACGGCCCAGGAGCCCGGGACGAGGCAGGTTCGCCACCTTGCCGGCGTCTTGGGGAACGATTACTTCCTGGGTTGCGGCCACCGGCTCGCTGCCGCCCAGAACCGCCAGGGTCGCATCCACGGGGACGTTTCGCGCGATCACGGCAAGCGCAATCGGCCCCATCTCGTGATGCTGCGCCACCGAGGTGACGACGCCCTTGGCCTGGGCATTGCCGGCACGGTACTCGTCGAGAATGACGACCTGCTCCCCCGGTTCCGGGTGAATGTGGTTTGAGCCATCGAGGTGCAGCAGCACCAGCCGGCGCGGCGGATGGCCCAGGTTGTGGACCTTAGCCACGGTCTCCTGACCCCGGTAGCAGCCCTTGGTCAGGTGCACCGCACTGGCCAGCAGGTCTAGCTCGTGCGGAATCGACTTCTCGTCCACCTCGGCGAAAGATGGCCGGTGGGCGGCAATGCGCAGGGCATCCAGGGCAGCCTGAGGGGCCCACTCCAGCAGAGTGTCGGCGCTGACTTCCGCGTATCCGTTGGCGTCAAAGACATTGAGAACCAACTGCCATTCCTCGGTGGGTGCGGCGCCATATCGATGACCTCCAGGTAGAGGCGCCGACCAAGAGTCGGCCCAGCTGACCAGCGGCTGGTGAGCACTAATTGGAGAATCCCAAGAGGCAACAACGTGCAGTTCCCCCAGGCGGTCGGCGATGGAAACCTTGGAGCGGAAGACCATTTTGCGCAGCCATTCCAGCAATTTGGCACTGCCCTCGCGGTCGATGATGGCCCAGGTCTGCTGGCCATCATCGGTCAGGCGCAGGATGCTTTCGATGTGCCCGTTGGCGTCTAGAGCCAGCGCCTCGACCGACTGTCCGGGCTGGAGGCCACGAACGTTTTGGCTCAGCAACGAGTGGAGCCAGGCCAGGCGATCTTCGCCAGCAATGGCGATAACACCCAGCTGCGGCTGGTCCACAACTGCACCGCCAGCGATGAACGCGCGCTGCGCCGCAACTGGATTGGTGATGCTCGGCACTGCCGCCCCCTGAGTGCTTAGCCGACGCGCTCTAGGCGAGCGCTGGCGTGAGAGATGAGTGGATTTCCTAGGGCCGCGATGTCCCACGCCCAAAGCAACGCGCCCTCGACCAAGCCGTAGATGCGGGTTGCTCCGGTGTACTCCTTGGAGTTTTCCGGGCGGCTGGAGCCCTTGGCGGTAGCAAGGTCGATTCGAGCCTGCTTGACTTGTCCCAGGTAGTGCTCGCTGATGCCGCTCGGGTGGATGATCGAGGCCTCGATATCGAAGCCACCATTCTTGTTACGCAGCTTTTCCAGGTCTTCGGCGGTCTGGATGGACCGGGCGCCAATTCCCGGGAGCAGGCCGGGACCGTGATCGGCATCCTCGGCGGGGCGGGAAATCTTCCAGTAGCCCAGTTCGCTCGGAAGCATGGTTCCGGCCTCGTCCAGCAGCTTGGCCGTGGACTGGTAGGTCAGGTAGTTCTCGCCGTTGTGGAAAAACACAACGCGCTGACTGAACTCGTATTTGATCGGCTGGTCGTTCTCGTCTCGGCGGTGGGCGTAACTGATAACGCCAGTGCCCTCCCACTCGCCCACAATGAAGGCAAGCGGGGTGAGTTCAACCGGCAGATTCTCCGGTAGGACGAACAACTACTTCTGGCCCTTGAAGAGGCGAACCAAAACCAGCGCCGAAACACCCGCGATGGCCAGACCAGCAAGCACCAGCAGGCCGGTGAACAGCATGTCGAAAGGAAGATTAGTCATGTTCGAATTCTAGCCGCGAATAAATAGGTAGATGCTGGCCACCGCAAGAATCACATACGCGCCGCCACCGGCGTAAATCAGCTCCTGAACGAAGCCGGCTGGGCGGGCCTTGATTAGGTGAACCATCGACACAAATGCCACCGAGCCGGCAAGCAGGGCACCGAACCAGGCCAGCGCATTTTCGCGCGGAATGAACGCCATTGTGAGCACGGCGCCGATGGCCGTAAACAACCACACCACCGAGATCAGGGTCCAACGCGCGCTCATGTTTCTAATCTTGCCCCATTTCGTTTCGAATGAGTACGCAATTTACCTGACGGGCACACTGGGAAACATTGGGGAAACAAACCTAAAATAGTCTCAAGCGAGGGAGGTAACCATGGCTCAGATTTTGCTTCTTTCGGCACAGGCCGATGGAGGAGCTCTCCCTGCCCTAGACCTCCTCAGCCACCGCGTCCGAGTTATTCCGGCCGAACCAGCCAGCCTGGTATCTGCGCCGGTAGCCGACCTCGTCTTCCTTGATGCTCGCCGAGACCTGGTGAACTCCAAGTCTTTGGCCAAGGTGCTGCAGACCACGGGAATGTCCGCTCCGCTGATTCTGGTGGTCACCGAGGGCGGCCTGCCGGCAATCACCGCCGAATGGGGCGCCGCCGACATCATCCTGGATTCGGCCGGCCCGGGCGAGATCGATGCCCGCATTCGCGTGGCCATCGGCCGCGGCAAGCAGTCAGAGACCCGCGGCCAGATCAGCAACAGCGGCGTCACCATCGATGAAGCTTCCTACAGCGCCAAGGTGCACGGCAAGCCGATGGACCTGACCTACAAGGAATTCGAACTGCTGCGCTTCCTGGCGCAACACCCGGGCCGCGTCTTTACGCGTGAGCAACTGCTGAGCGAGGTTTGGGGCTACGACTACTTCGGTGGAACCAGAACCGTGGACGTACACATTCGGCGCCTGCGCGCCAAGTTGGGCGACCTCGAGGGCCTAATCGGCACCGTCCGTAACGTTGGCTACCGCTTCAACCCGACCCTTGAAGACGCCGACTACGCCGACGCAACTTTGTAACTAGTTCTAAAAGTTAACCAATTGGCAACCCTGTGCTGGCAGAATTCGTTGCATGTCTGAAGAAACCATGGCGGTAAAGCTGCCCGACTACGCCAAGGGCGAGTTTGGCCCAGAGCGCTTCATCGATCGCGAAATTAGTTGGCTTGCCTTCAATCAGCGCGTTTTGGAGTTGGCCGAAGACCCAGACATGCACCTGCTGGACCGCTGCAACTTCGCCAGCATTTTCGCCAGCAACCTGGACGAGTTCTTTATGGTCCGTGTGGCCAGCCTCAAGCGACGAATCGCAACCGGCCTGGCCGTAGCCACCCCTAGCGGACTTTCACCACAGCAGCAGCTTGCAGAAATGTCGCGCGAGGCCCACGCACTTCAGGAACGCCACGCCAAGTTGTTCCACGACGTCCTGGAGCCAGAGCTGTCCAGAAACGGCGTGAAGATCCAGAAGTGGTCCAGCCTCACCTCCGATGAACAGGCCGAGTTTAAGACCTACTTCCAGAACCAGATCTTCCCGGTTCTTACCCCGCTTGCCGTAGACCCGGCTCACCCATTCCCTTACATCAGTGGCCTCAGCCTCAACCTTGCCGTTGTGCTGCAAAACCCGGAGACCAAGGCGGAGCATTTCGCCCGAGTCAAGGTCCCGCCGCTGCTGCCACGCTTCGTTCGAGTTCCGGGCAACTCCGGCGTCACCGATGCCCGCTTCGTCCCACTCGAAGAAGTAATGGGCCAGTTCCTGTACATGCTCTTCCCGGGCATGGAGGTGCTGCAACACCACACCTTCAGGGTCACCCGCAACGAGGACCTCGAAGTTGACGAAGACGAGGGCGAGAACCTCCTTATCGCTCTGGAGAAGGAACTACTTCGCCGCCGCTTCGGCCCTCCGGTTCGCCTAGAGGTCGCCGACGACATCAATCCACAGGTACTGGACCTACTGGTTCGCGAGCTGGACGTGGAAGACCAGGACGTCTACCAGCTGCCAGCACCGCTAGACCTCAAGGGCCTGGCCGAGATCGCATTCATAAAGCGCCCGGAACTGCACTACCCGGCTCACCAGGTAGTCACCAACCGCTACCTGCAGGCAGCCGAGGACGACAAGGCCGACATCTTTAGCGTGCTGCGCGAGCGCGAGGTGCTGCTGCACCACCCATACGAGTCCTTTACCACCTCGGTGCAGGCATTCTTGGAGCAGGCCGCGGCCGACCCACAGGTGCTTGCAATCAAGCAGACCCTGTACCGCACCAGCGGTGACTCACCGATTGTTGACGCACTGATTCAGGCAGCAGAAGCCGGCAAACAGGTGCTTGCGCTGGTTGAGATCAAGGCCCGCTTCGACGAGCAGAACAACATCGCTTGGGCCCGCAAATTAGAGCAGGCCGGTGTGCACGTTGTGTACGGCATCGTTGGCCTCAAGACCCACTGCAAGTTGAGCCTGGTTATCCGCCAGGAGGGCAACGTCCTTCGTCGTTACTGCCACGTTGGCACCGGTAACTACAACCCGAAGACCGCGCGGTTCTATGAGGACTACGGTCTGCTCACCGCGCGCGACCAGGTTGGCGAAGACCTGACCAAGCTCTTCAACCGACTAAGTGGCTTTGCACCCGACAGCAGCTTCAAGTCGCTTCTGGTCTCGCCGATCGGTGTTCGCGAAGGACTAACCGCACGCATCCACCGCGAGATCGAGCACCACCTTGCCGGGAAGCCGGCCAAGATTCGCGTCAAGGTCAACTCGCTGGTAGACGAGCAGATCATCGACAGCCTCTACGAAGCCAGCCAGGCTGGAGTACCGGTTGAGGTGCTGGTCCGTGGCATGTGCGCTCTGCGCCCTGGCGTGAAGGGCCTATCGGAGAACATTCAGGTTCGTTCCGTTCTTGGCCGCTACCTGGAGCACAGCCGCATCTTCGGATTTGCCGGCGGAGGCGACCCAGCCGTCTTCATCGGCTCGGCCGACATGATGCACCGCAACCTCGACCGCCGCGTCGAGGCCCTAGTGCGCATCATCCAGCCGGACCACATCAAGGAATTGAACGGCATTTTCGACCTGGCCATGTCCGATGCCGCGGCATCCTGGCACCTGGGCAGCGATTCCACCTGGACCCGTCACGCCAAGAACGAGGCCGGCGAACCGCTCATCGATGTTCAAGACAAGATCATGCGCGACGTGCTTGCCAAGCGGGGTGCACGTAGCTAATGACCATTTACGCTGCCGGTTGCGTACTGTGGCGTGAACAAAAGGGTCAGTTGCTCGTTGCCCTGGTTCACCGCGGACGCTACGACGACTACGGCTGGGCAAAGGGAAAGCTTGACCCAGGCGAGATTCTTCCGCAGACCGCCGTGCGCGAGATCGAGGAAGAGACCGGCCTGCGGGTAAATCTGGGCATCAGCCTTGGAGTGCAGCACTACAACGTGCCATCCGGGGAGCCGAAAGAGGTTCACTACTGGGCGGCCCGTGTGACCGATACCGCTCTGGCAAAGAGCAAATTTGTGCCTCACGAGGAAATTGCCGAGGTGCTCTGGATGAGTCCGGACGAGGCCGTGACACGCCTCTCCTACGATGCCGACAAGGCGTTTTTGCAGGTGCTGCTGGAGGTCTATCGCCGCGGCGAACTGCGCACAAAGCCATTCGTTTTGCTTCGCCATGCCAAGGCTACGCCTAGAACCGACTGGGCCGGCCACGACGGCAAGCGCCCATTGCTGCCGCTGGGCCTCGATCAGGCCCGCTCGCTGGTTCCGCTGCTGGGCGCCTTCGGCGTGCGCCGGGTCGTCACCAGCCCCTGGGTTCGTTGCCAGACCACCGTTCAGCCTTACGCCGACAGCCGCAAGCTCCCAATCATCGAGCGCATTCAGCTGAGCGAGCATGGCAACGCAAACGGTCCAGCCCGAACCAAAAAGGTCGTGCACCAGCTGGTAGAGACCGGCAAGGCATCGGTGCTTTGCAGTCACCGCCCATCGCTGCCTACCATCATCGATGCGCTGGCAGACTACGGCAATGCCGCACAGGAGATCCGCCTGCACGAGGGCCGCGCCTTGAAGCCCGGCCACGCCATGGTGGTTCACCTTACGGTTCCCAAAAATGGCGAGAAGCGGCGCATCGTGGCTATCGAGGATTACGCACCCCTGTTGGCCGACTAGCCTCTGGCTAGACTGATTCGGTGCCAAATAAATCGCTTGCCCTCCGCTTTGCCCCGCTAGCACTGATTGCGGTTGCCCTGGTGTGGGGTGGCGCCTTCGTGGTAATGAAGCCGGCAATCGATAGCCAGCCGATCGTTGACTTCCTAGGCACTCGATTCGTCATTGCCGCGGCTGTAATGGTGCTTGCCAAGCCATCGGTGCTCAAACAAATCAAGGGCTCGCTGCTATGGCAGGGCCTCGCTCTCGGTGTTCTAATGACCATTGCCTATTACACCCAGACGGTAGGACTGCAGCTGACGACGGCAGCAATCTCGGGGTTCGTAACCGGACTTTATGTGGTGATTTCCCCGATCCTGATCTGGCTGCTGCTCAAGGTGAAGGTGTCGGGCAGGGTCTGGATCGGTGTTGTTCTTGCCCTCGCCGGCCTGGCCTTCATTAGCATCAACCCGCAGAGCCTCAGCTTCGAGTGGCCTCAGCTTTGGCTAGTGGCCTGCGCCTTCTTCTTCTCGCTGCACATTGCGGGTCTAGCCAAATGGAGCCCAAAGCAAGATGCTTACGCGCTGACCGTAGTTCAGCTTGGAACCGTTGGCCTTGTCAACATGATCTGGGCGACGGCACAGGGCTACCACGCCCCAGTTGGCGGTTACGGCTGGTTTGCCATCCTTTTCACCGCCATTTTTAGTACCGCCATCGCGTTCTTCGTACAGACCTGGGCGCAGGGCGTGATGGACTCCTCCCGCGTGGCAATCTACCTGACCAGCGAAACCGTATTCAGCGCACTGATTGCGGTGGCGGTAGGCCAAGAGGTGCTGAAGGTGGCGACCATCGTGGGTGGTTCACTCATCTTGGCGGCCATGCTGGTGGTCGAATGGCCGAGTAAAAGCAAACCCATTGCGATGCCGGTGGAGAACCTGCCACACTAGTCCGCCGGCGGCTTTGGCTTCCGTGTAGACACCTTTTTCGGCCCGGCCTTCTTACCCGGCTTCGACTCTGTTTTTTCGCGCGGCTTAGACTTGGCCTGCAGCCGGGCTAGCTCGGCTTCGAGCGCGGCCAACCTTGCTCGCTCCGCCTCGCGCTCGGTCTCGACGCGCTCGGCCTCGTCCCGCTCACGTTGCTCCTTGGCTCGGATCTCTCGCAAAATCCGAATCGAAACCAGTGCGATTATCAGGGATAGCAGGATTGCACCGCCGGCATAAAGGCTCACCAGCAGGTAGTCGGTACCGCGGAATGAGATCGCTTTGCCCTGGAAAGTCTTGGTCTCCTTGACCTCGCCCTGGCTGGCCTCCACGTATACGTTCCACTGCCCCTCGGTAAGTTTGGCTGGCGCCGGAATCGTGGCGTGCATCACGGCTCCGGGCTGAATGGTCTGAGTAATGAAGTTCAACGGGCCGATGGTCAGGCCCTGGAACGCGACGCTGGAGAACTGGATAGTCCCGGACAAGGCCAGCGGGGTCTTACCCCGGTTGGTGAGACCGATGACAATTTGATGCCCATTCACCGAGTTCTGTCCGTAAACGTCATCGATGCTAAAGCCGATTGGGATCTGCTTCGAGGTACCCACGCCCACAAACATGCCCTGCGCAAACTGAAGAGCCGTCGGCACGCTGTATTGCGCCTTCTGACCAGTCGCCGCGCTTGCCTGCACCAGCAGAGCGGGCTGATAGCTGGTTATGGCCGCACCTCTGGGTACATGTATGACCATCCGCACCCGATGCACCGAATGGGCCGGCAAGATAAAACCGTTGGGGCTAAACGCAGCCCAAGCCCCCACCGGGGTCTTCCCGGTCGGGTCAAGCTGAAGGTCGCCGTTGACCTGCTTGCGTGCCGCCACCTTCAGCGTGATTCGCTGGCTTAGGTTCGAAGAACTTCGCACCAAGAATGACCGTTCGCCACGCCCACCAGGCTTAATGACGAACCACAATTTGTTATTTCCATTGAGGTTAGTGGCGGATTTACCAGCCGCCAACTCCACCTGCACCGAAATTCCAAGCGAATCACCGGTCGCCGCGTTAGCGGCTAGTACAGAACCCGACCCCACACCCAGGGCCAGACAAAAGGCCGCGAGCGCGTATGCGAGTCTCGTAGGCAGCAAGTGCCTCATTTCGCCCCTTAAATCGGGTTTTGGGTAGGCGACGAGCGCCTACCCAAAAACTCGTTTTCAGATGTTAGTTGACGGTAACCGTGGTGGTCAGCGTTGGACCCGTGAAGGTATAGGTCTGGTCGCCGTAGGCTGGCGAGAGACCGCCCGGAATCTGGGTGCTGTATTTGAGGCTCCACGTGCAGGCAGATACGGTAGTCACATCGGACTTGTTGGTGGTGTGAACTGGAGTGGTCGTCAGGTTCGTTCCATACACCGAAAGCGCGCTGTCGGTGCTGAAGCCGTTGGCGCAGTCGGTGCCGTAGCTAGGGACGATGTTCAACTTGTTGCTATCGCTGAGGCTGAAGTCCATCTTGGGGTCGGCTCCACCGGTGGCGGCGCTTGCGGTGAACTTGGCAGAAGCCGCGCTTACCGTGAGCGAAAGCCCCTGTTTGTTGGAATCGTTAAACCAGGAGCAGTTGTCTACATCGGGGTTGTAGCTGTCGCTACCACCGACAAATGCCTTGATGTCGTTGGCCGACCCCTCAAGGTCGATTGCAACACCCTTGTACTTGGAGACTGCGGTTCCGGTGACGGCCTTATCTAGCAGTGTCAGGCTGGTTGGCAGTCCCTGGATGGTCCATCCACACCACGGCAGAGTCTTGGTTGAGGCCGACGGAGTTGCGGTCTGTGTGACCGGGGTTCCATTGTTCACGTTGGGGCTGGCAGCATTTGCAGCTCCCGCACCCATAAATCCGGCCACGAGTCCGGCGGCCGCGATTGGCAGCCCGGCCATAGCCAGCACCTTCTTGATTCGAATGTCCATGCCGGGCACTCCTCTCTTTTGCTTTCGACTCGTCGAGCCGATCGCAGCCAGTTTGGTTTGCCGCACTGTGCCAGCCGAAGGTATTCTCAGAAATTTGTTCAAATCTGACGGGTTAACCCATCAAGGGATTTCCACTGTGTTGTACTACCCCAACAAATCGGCATCTGTTGGAGATGGCGGCTGAAATGGGGCTTGTAGCATCCGATTTTTACCGCAAACTAGAGATATGGGGCTTCGCGCGGTGTTGGTAGAGGATGACACCCTGATGCGCCGGATGCTGGCCAACGCATTGCGCTCCAGGGGGATTTCCGTGGTGGCGGAGTACGCCACAGCCACGGATGCAGTAACCATGGATTCGGCCATACAGCCAAATGTTGCAATTCTCGACCTTCACCTGGGCAAAGGCCCGACGGGATTGGACGTCGCTCAGTCACTGCGCCGAAGGAACCCAAACATAGGCATTGTGTTTCTGACCTCGTTCGATGACCCTCGCCTGCTGAATCCGAATCTCCCCTCTTTGCCGGGCAATTCGCAGTACCTCACGAAGTCAAAGTTGGAAGACATAGACAGCCTCATCCAGGCAATGACCGACGCGGCCGTGGGTAGGCCATCCAGTGCATCTCCGACTCTGGATAAAAATCCGCTCGAAGACTTCACCGATGTTCAACTGGAGACGTTGCGCCTGGTTGCTCAGGGTTTCAGTAATGCCGAGATTGCAAAGCGCCGTTTTGTCACCGAGCGTTCGGTCGAAATATCCATTTCCCGAATCGCGCGGGTCCTGGGCCTATCGGCTGACGCCACCAGAAACCAACGGGTGCACATGGCAAGGGTCTATTTCCGCGCACTCGGCAGGTCTCCCATCGATGAAGAGTAAGCTGCGTCAGTTCCAACAGAAATACGGCGGAAGCTCGTTCCTTGATTTCAAGGGCTACGTTGTGCTGGCTATTCTTTCGGCTCTAAGTTCGATAACGCTAATCCACCCGAGCACAAATCCCCTGGTATGGCTGGGTGTCTACGGGGCCAACATCCTCTCCTTGGCGCTGTGCGCAGTCTGGTTCGTTGTGTGTTCCCGGCTCATTTTCAGGAATCGGGCCACTCGACCGGCAAGCCTCTGGAGCATGTTGGGTGCGGGCGCCGTTCTCGGGGCAATCAAGGCAATCAGCACTGGATACCTGCTGGTGGCCTTTGGCCAGGAGGCCAACCTAGCCACCGCTATTGGTCAGCGACTACCCGCCGCCACATTCCTGGGCATGATCGGAGTAATTGGCCTAGCGATTCAAGAAAACACTCTGCGCAACTTCAGGGCGGAGCACAAGGCCCTAGTGATTCAACTTGCCCAGCACCGAATGGCGACATCTGTGAATCAGTACCGAAATTCGGCAGTATCCGAGTTGAAGAAATTCATTCGCAGTGCAAAACAACAGTTGGAGACCAGACCTAAGACCGGAAATGCTAACGACTACGCCAACGCCCTGCGCAAATTGGTGGACTCCGATCTGCGACCCTTAAGTCATCGACTGTGGCAGGAGCCAGCCACCACTTACCCGGACATAAGTTTTAGATCTCTTTCAAAACTTGCTGTTACGCAGGTAAAGCCAAAGGCAAACGTGGTGACCCTCATCTATCTGGCGGGCGTGCTTACAACGCTCGTCAACCGATTGCCGTTTTTTGACACCTTGCTCGTGGCCGGCACCGAGTCTTTGATTGTGTTTGCGGGCGTATCGCTGGCGAGCAAATATCAACCAAAGCGCCAGTCCACCGCCTGGTGGTATTTCTTTGCCACCTGCACGGTCACTGCGTTTGCGGCTTTCTACTCGGTGCAAAGCCTTTCCCTGGTGCCTCATTACATGACCTACTGGACCGCGGCGGTGGGCACCGCAATTTGGCTGATCGACGTGAACTTCTTGGCTCGTTTCTTCGATGCCGCAATAGCCACAAACTCGGGAATGAGGGCAGAACTGGAACGCTTGATTTCCGAAGACCTATTGGCTTCTGTAGCCAATCAAAGCCAGGGACTAATTGAATCTCGCGAATTGGCGGATTACCTACACGGCAAAATGCAGAACGTATTTCTTACTGCCGCGCTCAGAGCAAACGATAGCCCCGAGGATGAAGCGAATCTGAAAGATGTGATTGCCGAGGTGAACCAAATGCTGGACACCGCAGTTGCAACCTTTGTTGACCCTAAAAATACATCGTTAGACCAAGCGCTTACCGACCTGGTATCCATCTGGGCGGGTTTCGTGAATGTCGAATACCGGATTAGCCCTGCCGAGGCGGCCATAGATCAAATTTCGGCATTGGCACTGGCTAAAATCGCGAGCGAGGCCGTGACAAACTCGGTTAGGCACGGTCTGGCATCAAACGTTTTGATAGAGGTGGATGCCGAGAATTTGAACCAGATTAGTATTACCGCCACCGATGATGGGCTGGGCCCCAGAAACGAGGCTCCTGGCCTCGGAACTCAGCTATTGAATTCAATGGCCGGTAGGCGGTGGGTTTTGGTGCCCGGAACAAGCGGCGGTGCCGTGCTACACGTATCGCTCGCTCGCCCCTGATGGTTGTGGGCCGATGCGGTCCACATAGGTTGGTAAACTGGTCAGCGTCGCTTAAGTGCGGGGTGGACTTCGGTTCGCTTGGGCCTCTAGCTCAGTCGGTTAGAGCAACGGACTTTTAATCCGTGGGTCGTGGGTTCGATCCCCACGGGGCCTACAAACATAAATCCTCACCCTTTGGGTGGGGATTTTGTTTAGTTGGCGTGGGCGTGAAGAACCCGCGAAGGGGCCCCTGCGTGAACGAAGTGAACCAGGGAGGTTCGATCCCCACGGGGCCTACAAACGGAAAATCCCCAGCCAACTTGGCTGGGGATTTTCTCGATTCTTTGGCTTAGGGTTACTTGACGCCAAGTAGGTCGATTACGAATACCAGGGTGCGGCCAGAAAGTCGGTGACCCGAACCGGCAGGTCCGTACGCCAGCTCCGGTGGGCAAATGAGCATGCGGCGACCGCCTACCTTCATGCCAGGAATGCCGTCCTGCCAACCCTTGATAAGTCGGTTCAGCGGGAACTCGATCGATTCACCGCGGCCCCACGAGGAGTCGAATTCCTCACCCGACTCGTAGTCGACGCCAAGGTAGTGTACGTTCACAATTGAGTTGGCTGGCGCTTCGGCGCCTTCGCCAACCACCATTTCCTTGATGGTAAGCACGGTTGGTGCCGGCTCTAGCATTGGTTCGAGTTCTGGGCGATCTAAATTGGTCATGCAAATAACCTATCCCTTTGGAATGACTAACTTTGCGGGCATAGGCAAATCGGGTCAGAATTGGTTAGTGAACCAAATAACCAGCTGGGTAGCCTCAAAAAACTTCGATGCAGAGCCAGGCAAACCAATTGCCATCCTGCTGCATGGCTACGGTTCGAATGAAAAAGACCTGCCCGACATTATGGGCTTCCTGCCGGAAATCCCTTGGCTATCTCCGCGCGCACCAGAGAAGTCTCCGCACGGAGGTAACGCCTGGTTCCAGATCACCAGCCCGGGAAACCCTAGCGAGGCCTTAGTAGCCCCATCGACGGAAAGCCTTTGGGCCTGGATTGATGACAACATCCCAGAGTCCTGCCCAATCGTGGCAATCGGCTTCTCGCAGGGCGGGCTCATGGCAACTCAGTTGCTTCGCACTCGCCCCGAGCGTCTTGCAGCCACCATCATCCTGGCCGGGTTCACGCAGGCGGCAGCCCAGCCCGGCGACGACTATCTGCGCTCCAATAAGCCAAGCGTGATCTACTGTCGAGGCCTCCAGGACGGGGTAATCACAGCTGACGCCGTGGCCCGCACCAATGCCTGGCTTCAGGCGCACACCAAGGCGCGCACGTTTACATACCCAGGTCTCGGGCATTCGATCGACCAGCGAGTTATGGCCGACGCGGCCGCCTACCTGCAATCCGTATTGGCGTAGCTAAGAACACGTCTCGCGGGTATTACCGATTTAGAAGCTGTTGTGCCCTCTGAAATGAGATTCCAAGCGCAGCTCCAATATCACGAACTTTGAACCCCTGTTGATGAAGCATCTTGGCAGCGCGACTTGAGGCTGCGGCTGCATCCTTACGCGCCCGATCGGAAACTTCACGCAACCGAGCTGCTTCTTGAAGTGCTTCTTCAACCCCATCGGGGAGAAGGTATGACAGCTGATACCTGACGTCCTCGAGAGGGATATTGGCAATGACATGTATGAAGTCACGCACCATGGTGTCTATCTCTTTGACGCTACGTGCTTGAGTTGGCTGGTCAAAGCCCTCCACCTGGATAATCCAAACCTTGCCCGATGGCCACGCGGTGACCTTGAAGGTTTTGTCAGTCATCGGTTGCCCCCTTGCTCGCTTCAGCCGCAACGGCCCGAGCCTTGTTGATTGCGCTTTTGGCTATGTACTCGTCCAGTTCGGAATGACGCGGAATTATTAGGACCGCATCGCCAAAGCGCCACTTTTCATGATTGGTGCCGCCCAGATAGAGCATTTTCAAACCATTTTCTTTGGCTAATCCGCGAAGCGTTTTTATCAGCGCCTTCTTCTTCATAATAGTTGTCTAGCGCACACTAGACAACTATTATTGCCACGAGAGGAAAACTGTGCAAAAGCCGCCCGAAAGACGGCTGTTACCTCGTCTCGTTACGGCAAATCACCAGCCAAACGACAGCGCATGTTCTCGCGGGTAAAAGTTAAGCCCCACTCACAGAGCGGGGCTTAACTTACTTTTGCGACTAACTAGTCGTACTTCTTCTTTGCATCAGCCTTGGAAGCAGCCTTGTCGGCGCGCTTTTCCTTGATGTCCTTGGCCGGTTTCTTCTTTACGTTCTTTTGAGCCTGCTGCTCTTTCTGAGCCATGATTCTTCCAATCCCGAACCGCGCTGGTCCTTAACTGAACTCTAGCCTCAGTTGAGCCAAAAGTGGCTACAGAACCTTCTTAACCACCGACGACTTGAGCATCATCTGCCCAAAGCCATCAACCTTTGCCTCGATGTCGTGGCCGTCGGCTCCGTTCACCAGGCGAATGTTGCGCACCTTGGTGCCCACCTTAATACTGTTGCTGGCGCCCTTGACCTTTAGGTCCTTGGCGATGGTCACGGTGTCGCCGTCGGAAAGCACGTTGCCCGAGACATCCTTGACTTCACCAACCGCAGCAACGCCCCAGTTTTCTTCGCTGGCGTCGGCTGGGTTCCACTCGTGGGCGCACTCCGGGCAAACCAGCAGGTCTCCCATTTCGTAGGTGTACTCGCAGTTGCAGCTTGGGCATGGTGGGAGGGTTTCAGACATGCTTTAAGCCTAGCCAAATCACGCACCCGCTTGCTCACCGCCCAGCTTCTTGCTTGCTATTGTCGGCAGTATGACCATTCTCGCCATCGATGCCGGAACTACCGGAGTGACCGCCCAATTGGTTGATGTTTCCGGCAACAGCGTGGGGCGCGGTTACAGCGAGTTTGAGCAGCATTTCCCGCAGCCGGGATGGGTGGAGCACAAACCAGAGCAAATCTGGCAGGCCACCATCGCGGCGGTGACAGCGGCACTAACTGCGGCCGGTAAGACTCCCAACGATGTAACCGCCATCGGCATCACCAATCAGCGCGAAACAGTAGCACTTTGGGATCGCGCCACTCTTGCCTGCCCCACCAACGCGATTGTGTGGCAGGACAGGCGCACGGCCGACCTGCTGAACGATCAGCGGTTTGCTGAGGCCGCAGGCTGGGTTCGCCAGACCACGGGCCTCCCCCTCGACCCCTATTTCTCCAGTTCGAAACTGCTCTGGATAAAGCGCAATCTGCCAGAGGTCTGGGCCGGAGTCGAGGGCGGTCGGCTCGCCATCGGAACCATAGATTCCTACCTGGTGGCACGCATCACCGGCGGCGCCAGCCACATCACGGATGCAAGCAACGCCAGCCGCACCCAGCTGTTCAACCTAAAAACCTTGGGCTGGGACCAGCGGTTACTGGACCTTTTCGAGGTGCCGGCATCGGCGCTACCAACGGTGACAGCCAATTACGGCATGCTGGCGCATTCCGATCCATCGCATTTCCTGGGCATCGATGCCCCCATCACTGGCATGGCCGGCGATCAGCAGGCAGCGCTGTTTGGGCAGTTGGCGGTGCGCGAAGGTGATTCCAAGTGCACCTACGGAACCGGCGCCTTCTTGTTGCGAAACACCGGGTCCGAGATCGTGAACACTGACCCCCGGCTGATAGCAACCGTGGCCTGGGTCTCCCCCGATGGCGCCCCCACCTACGCCCTGGAGGGTGCAGTATTTGTTGCCGGGGCTGCAATCCAGTGGTTGCGCGATGGGCTACAAATGGTCTCGGCCGCGGGCGAACTGGAGCCACTGGCGCGAACCGTCGAAGATAACGGTGGCGTGTACTTCATTCCTGCTCTCACCGGCCTGGGTTCGCCATTCTGGGACCCGCAGGTCCGGGGAACCATCTTCGGGATCACTCGCGGCACGGAGCGCGGTCACTTTGCCCGTGCCACCTTCGAGGCGATTGCCTTCCAGGTGCGTTCACTCATCGAGGCCATGAATGCCGCGGTGGGCACTCGCATTTTGGAACTGAAGACCGATGGCGGAGTTGTCAACTCGCCGCTCATGCTTCAGACGCAGGCCGACTCGCTGGGAATCCCGGTTGCCCGTCCGGCGAACCTGGACACCACCGGAATGGGTGCCGCCTACCTCGCGGGCCTGGGTGCCGGTATCTGGGCAAACACGGATGACTTGGCGGTGGCACCTGGGACGATGACCGCACCGACCAAACCACTCGACGTCGAATACCAGATTTGGCTGCGGGCGGTGGCAGCCGCTCGACGTTTCTAGCTAATCGACCGGTTCCGATGCTGGCAGCTGGGCCAAAAGTTGTTCGGCACTCAGAACCCGCGCAAATTCGCCATTCAGGTTAACCGCAGTGACCCGCGAAAGCAGTTCTGCCGGTACCACGTTTCCCGCCTCGTCGGTGATGTCAAAGGTTCTGGTTGCGTCCAAGACAAAGTCGACGTCGTAGCCAAGATTGCCTGCCATGCGAGCCGTGGTCTCGCAGCAGTAGTTGGTTTGGATGCCGCAAATCACAATTTTCTTGTAGTTTCGGACCGTGAGCCAGGTGTCCAGATCCGGTGTTCCATAGAAAGCGGAGTTCACCTGTTTGCTGACCACCAGCGAGTTTGGTCCATCGATGCCCGGCTGAAACTCGTTGCCGGCCTGGCCCGGACGCAGCACGGATTCCGGGTACTTGGAGTCGTGCCGGACCAGCACAATTGGCCACTCACGCTGCCGCCACTGGTTTAGCAGGCGCTTGACATTGGCCTCACAAGCCGGGTTGTTGCTGGGTGGCATCGATGGATGCTTGAAGCCGTTTTGAACGTCGATAACGACCAGAACCGGTGGCTGCGCGAGAGTCATGGCTTTAGCCTAACCAGACTCCCCGCGTCGTTGGTCATTATGTAGGCGCAGATCCAAAACAGAGGCCTCTGAGTGTGGGACCCTAACTCAGCAGAAGCTTTGCATGCAATCGAACCGGCCACTCTGCGCCGGCTGATTCCTCAAACCACCACTCGGCCGTGAGGTCGTCCAGCAAGGCCAATCCTAGGCTGGCTTGAGGTACATTAACGATCTCGGCTCCGTCATTCGAAACGGTCGTCTCGACTACATTTTCGGAAAACTCAACCGAGATATTGATTCGCTTGGCCCCGCCATGCCTCACGGCGTTGCTCGCGGCCTCTCTCCAAATTTCGTTCAACGCGAATGCCACTACCTGATCTCGGTCGAGGCGTTCGATGGCCTCATCGGGGATGTCGAATGAGACTTCCACCACGCCTGCCCAGACGGAGCGCAGCTCGGCGATGGCTTGCTTCAGTTGTATTACAGAGCTGACCTCGTCCTGCACGCTGGCCTCGGTGGCATAGATCTCATGAGTAAAGCTTTGCCAAGCGCCGGGGGCCAACGGGTCAGCCTGAAGGCGCATTACCGCGGCATTCAACCTGGACTGAACCGCCCCGTGCAGGAAGTAGGCGAAGCGTTTCTGAACCACCATGATGCGCTGCGCAACGAGCTGTTTCCGATACCCGAGTTCGGTTCTCAAGTTGGACATCTGCGATTCGAGTTCGGCTAGGTGTCCGCTCACGTTTTGGATGTAGGCGGCACCCAAAATCATCACGGGATGCAGCTGCAGATTATTCAGGGCCTCTTCCACAAAAGGCACAGAGGGGTCTGCTGGAATTACGATCAGGCGCTCCACGTAGGTGGCAACCCAGGGAATGATTATGCTCAGGCCTACCAAGACAAAAATCCCGAACGACGCCCGTGTGGAAACCCTTGGCGCGACCAGCTTGACGAGGCACCAAAGCATGATCAGCGTCACGCTGAAGACCGCCGTAGATGCCAAAGTTGCCGGGCCATTAATGCCCAATTGCCCAGCGATATAGAGAGGTATCACGGCGGCATAAAGTGCTGGTCGAACGGCATTCTTGATGACGAATTTGTTGGGCAACGCGTATGGGCTTGTCACCTGAGCGGCACCCACAAGAGGTTCCAAATCGATTAGCTGAGTCGCCAATGTTCGCGAAAGCGGCCTTAGTGTCAGATCCCTCAATTCATCGATTAGGCGCCTCACATCGGCTGGTTCGGCTTTTAGACTCACCAGCCCCAGTATCGTGTCGAAGTGCCGCTTGAAGGCTTGCCCGGCATCGGCGCGCATTCGACGTTCGGCCCGACGTACCATGTCGTCCGACTCTGTCTTGAGACTTGCAATTTGCGCCTCGGCTTGGGCGGCCTCAATTTGCACTCTTTTGTACCTGCTGGAGAGATGCGAGACCAGCGAATAGACCGTACACAAGAAAAAGAGGTAGGCACCGAAAACAAACCAAGTCCACTCAATTGGCATGGTTGGAATTTCGAGGACAAATACCTGAAACGAGATCAAAACCGCAACCTGAAGCACCCACACCGTCACGAGCGCAGCTAGGTTAATTTTGAGCTGGCGCGTTTGATTCGAGCGGACAGAAAAGGACTTCCACAACAAACCAACCAGCAAGGGCACCGCTGCCATGGTTACCGCGAGAAGGCTAACGCCGAAAGGGTCCGACTGGAGGTATTGATCCTGCAGGAAGAGAACAGTAAGCGAAATCAGGTACGTCAGCGCAAAACCAGAATCGAGCGCAAGGTCTCCGTAGAGCGCCTGGGCGCGATTGAGAATTCTTGTTCTAATCTCGCTAGCCACGCTTGGCGCCGATTGTCTCCAAGTAGGCGAGAACTGCGTTCACGCGCATATTCGCATTCGAGGTTTCCACGTCTATTCCGAGGACCTCGTAGGCTCGGTGCAGCAGATTTTCCACTGCCCGTTGGCCGGTGCCGCGAATTTCGGCTATCTGCAGGTTGCTGTGGCCCTGCGCAACCAACCGAAGAACATCGATTTGGGACCGAGAAAGTTCCGGAATATCCGGGTCTATCGAGTGATCGTCGCGGTAAGTGTGCGGCACTTTGCCCGAGCACGATGCCTCGATGGCATCTACCAGGACCCGGGTGTCGGCCAGTCGACTCTTGTTGAGATAGGCGCTCCCCTTGGGAATGCTTTTCGAGTCGAATCCAATCAGGCGAGGCTCCGGGACATTGGTTAGAAACACCATGCAGCGAAGACCCTGGTCTTGGCTTAGCGCGTGGGCTAGATCAATTCCAGTTGGACCGCCGCCAAGCTGGATGTCGGCCACCAAGACATCGGGGACAAACTCCGCGGCAACTAGTCTTGCCTCACTGGCGTTTCCGGCGGTAATGACCTTATATCCGTTCGCCGTCAGCAGCTCGGCGATGAGGCTGCGCACCATGGTCTCATCCTCGACGAGGAGGACCTTGGTCGGCTCCGGCGCTTCATTCCCCATAGGTAAATGGTAGCCAAATCTGCATTTTGACTGCTGTGTGGGAAACCCAACAATTGCTCCGGTCTCCCAACAACTAATGCGGTGACGAAGACACTGGTTCTGGGCTAGATTGGGGCTATGCACCTACACGTAGCCAACCACCCGCTAATCACCCACAAGCTCTCGGTCCTGCGCGACAAAAACACGCCATCGCCGGTGTTCCGCCAGCTGGTCGAGGAACTGGTGACCCTGTTGGCTTACGAAGCCACCCGCGATGTGCGTGTGGACGAGGTAGACGTCGAAACCCCGGTGACCACCACCAAGGGCGTGCGCCTTTCGCACCCGCGCCCCATAATCGTTCCGATTCTGCGCGCCGGCCTGGGAATGTTGGAGGGTATGACCAAGCTCCTCCCCACAGCCGAGGTTGGGTTTCTGGGCATCAAGCGCGACGAGAAGACCCTTGAGCCATTCACCTACGCCAACCGCCTGCCAGACGACCTCACCGGTCGCCAGGTGTACATCATCGACCCGATGCTTGCCACCGGCGGCACCCTGATCGACTCGATCGACTACGTGCTTGCCCGCGGTGCAACCGAGGTTACGTGTGTCTGCTTGCTTGGCGCACCCGAGGGAGTGGAGGCCGTCCGCGCTCACGTGGGAGACAGCAAGGTTTCGATCGTTCTGGGCGCGCTCGACGAGAAGCTGAACGAGCACGGATACATCGTGCCGGGCCTCGGCGACGCCGGCGACCGCCTTTACGGAACGGCCGCCAACTAGGCCCTGCCAGCTCCGGTTTTTTGCCGGTCTAGACTTGGTTCATGCGCACATCGGTGAAGATTGCAGTTATCGGACTCACGGGTCCCGGGGGCGTAATTGCTGCGGGTTTGCAGGCTGCCGGCGCCGATGTGGTGGGGTTCGATTCGGCCAAAATAAAGCGCCCACCGGTTGCACTCGCAGATTCAGTCGAGGCGGCGGTGGCCGTGGCCGACGTTGTGCTTTCCATTAACTCTTTGGCAGTTGCAGCCCGCGTTGCCGAGAGCGTGGCAGCGGCTTTGAAGCCGGGCGCGGTCTACGCCGATCTCAACAACGGAACTCCTGCCCTGAAGCGCAGACTTGCGGCCATTTTGCCAGCAGGCAGCTTCGTGGATGTGGCAGTTTTGAAGCCAGGTGAGGACACCGGCATAGCCACCCCGATGGAAGTGGCCGGCGAAAAGGCGGCCGAGTTTATCCACCTGATGAACCCATACGGCATGGACTTAAGGCTGGTCTCTGCCTACCCAGGCGAGGCCGCCGCACGCCAGCAGATTCGCGGAATCCTGGCCAAGGGAATGGCCGCGGTAGCCACCGATGCGCTATGGGCGGCAAAGAGTTTGGGCCTAGAGGCCTGGGCCATCGAGGAATTCAAAAACGAGTTTGATGCGCTGACTGGAGAAACCCTTCAGGGCTACCTGAACGACACCGGCAAACACCCAAAGGTGCGTTCCGTTGAACTTACCGACCTAGCAGAAATGCTGGCGGAAGCAAACTATGACAGCACCATGCTGAGCGGCATGGGCCTTACCTTCAGCCACGTGATGCACGGTCGCAAGATTCCCTACGCGGACCTGAGCGACGACTAACCACAACCACTTAAATGTGAAACCCGCCTCCAGCGCTGGAGGCGGGTTTCACATTGTGATTAGAACTCCAGTTGCTGCTGCAGTTGGTCTAGCACGATGTAGCAGGGTAGCACCGAGGCAACAGAGGAGTTCGGTTCGCGACCCTCTTTGATTGCCGCCACAAACTCGCGGTCCTGCAGCTCGATTCCATTCATAGAGACAGCCACCTTGGAGACGTCGATTGGCTCCTCTTTTCCGGTCACCAGATCGTCGTACCGGGCAATGTAGGTGCCGTTGTCGCAGATATAGCGGAAGAAGGTGCCGAGCGGGCCATCGTTGTTGAACGACAGCGACAGGGTGCAGATCTTGCCGCTCTCGGTGCGCAACTGAATGGACATGTCCATCGCGATACCGAGCTCCGGGTGCTTTGGCCCCTGGATGGCGTTGGCCTTCACGATCTTCTCGCCGGTCTGGTACTGGAACAAGTCCACGG